>ENA-UOJC01000111-UOJC01000111.1-human-gut-metagenome-genome-assembly--contig:-C104-NODE-111-length-140959-cov-39.749042_pt1 | contig 140959 bp, 90 predicted proteins | sample MGYA00242339_ERZ723886 | MGnify/ENA metagenome assembly ERZ723886 | reverse complement strand
CCCTGGCGGTTGTTGTTGTAGCCGCCCTGACGGTTGTTGTTGTAACCGCCCTGACGATTGTTGTTATAGCCACCCTGACGGTTGTTGTTGTAGGGACGGGGCTGATAGCCACCCTGCTGTTCGCCGGTAGTGGTTGTCTTGTTCTCAGCGCCCTCGGTGGGAGTGCCCTCGGTGCGGGGCTGATAAGGACGGGGCTGATAGTTGTTGTTGTAACGGTTGTAGCCGCCCTGGTTGTTGTAGCCACCCTGACGGTTATTGTTGTAACCTCCCTGGCGGTTGTTGTTGTAGCCTCCCTGACGGTTGTTGTTGTAACCGCCCTGGCGGTTGTTGTTGTAGCCGCCCTGACGGTTGTTGTTGTAACCGCCCTGACCGTAATTGTTGTTACGAGGCTGATAAGGACGGGGCTGATAGCCTGCGGGACGTTCGTAAGAGTTTTGACGTTCCTGGCCGTCGCCGGAAGCGGGCTTCTCACCTGTCGATGATGTCGCCGAAGCCGGTGCGGAATATGATTTCTTCTCGTAATGATAGTCTGAAAGGCCGGTGGCGTTGTCTGCAGCGCCTGGAATTTGGCCGATACGCGGACGTTTGGGTTTCTTGGCGTCGTTGGATTCCATAATTAGGATGCTGGAAATTGTTGTTTAGGAATGGTGTTGGATTTTGAAAGGATTATGGGTTGATACAATCCGTTGGGATGGAATGGAGTTTTTATCTCTGCGATTTCTATAACATTTTTTCAGATGATTGTCATCGATTTTTCCGGCGCCCCCTCGTCTCCGAGACAGCCCCGGGGCGGACCGCATGGCCCAATCCCTCTTTTATAACGCCAAAGTTACTGTTTTTTCTTTATTCACGCAAAACTCTGCCAATTTTTTTCAGATTAATTTACAACCCGGTCTGCGCTCGGTCTGCGCAGCCCCCGACATCACCCCTGTTCTGCACAGGTTCCCCTCTATGAACTTCAGCGGAAAGTTCAGGCAGTGTTCCAAACTCAACGGTCTTAGGACAGTCTTACAAAATCTACGGCTTTCGGGCTGTGTTCCATAACTCAACGGCCTTAGGACAGTCTTACAAAATCCAAAGCTTTCGAGCTGTTCCCCGAACGATTCCGGAGGAATCCTTTATTTGAATAGCCGTGGGTTGGAGCGAGTGGGAAGCCCCTTGTGGGCGACCCCGAGCGGTAACCCACGGTTGTGTAGCGCCCTCAAATGGATTCCGGAGGAATCTTTTTTGATATTCCCCACATTTGTCGGATATCAAAAAAGATTCCTCCGGAATCGCTCGTTTCATACGGTGACCGGGGGTTACCGCTTCGGCTCGGCCTATCGGCCTTACCTCGCGCCAACCCCCGGCTATTCAAATAAAGGATTCCTCCGGAATCGTCCGGGAAAACATAATTTTGGGATTCAGGTCATTCAATGCATTGACCAAACGGTGAATCTATCAGCGGACGATTACTTTGAAGGTGCGTGTGCCCACACGAACCATATATATGGCCGGAGTAACCGCCATACGGGTGTTTCCGAGAGCAGACAGAATCGTGCGACCGTCAGCGGTGAAGATATCGACCTTCGAACCGTCGGCATCGCTGACGATGATGACGCGGCCTTCGGTTTTCACCTTAGGTTCAGCCATCGATGCTATACCTTCCACACCTGACTTCTCCAGCAACAGGGGTTCGGAGAGTTCTGATTCCCCCTTGTCGTAGACTGCGGTGACATGATAGGTATGCGGACCTTCCGGCACGTCGGTATGTATATGGGCGGCATTCTCAATGGTTGCGTCGTTGATTCGCGTGCCGTCGCAATAAACGTTGTAACCCTGAAGCTCACCGTCGAAGCCTTCGAGGCGCTTGAAGGTAACATCGTCGACAAGCAGCATGAAGGAGTCACCGGCGCACGACCTGATGGCGAAATGACGGGTTCCTGCGGGAAGAGTCACTTTGTATTCGGTCCACTCCTTAGGTACGATGACGGCATTCATAACGCATTCGTAAGCGTCAAGATCGGTGGCATCAGAGCCGGTCGCATACACCTCAATCTTCTCAGGATAACCGCCGTTATAGCTGCGGGCATAGAATGAGATTTCCTGCTCCTCCCCGGTCAGGCGCGGTGAAACGGCCCAGTCATCGAGATCTCCCCGCATGGCATAAATACAAGCGAGATATTTCTTGCCGCTGTGGGCCTCGAATGAAGCCTTCGAGTTATCATCGTCAGCAAGCAGGTCGGTGTCGAAAATGAAGAACGAACTATTCGCACGGGAGGGATGACCGGGAATCTCCAGACCGGAGAACCCGCCGATGGGAGCCTGATCGTTGTCGATGAAAGTCCACCCGGCATATTCGTCGGCAAAACTTTCGGCCGATTCGAATGTCTCCGTGGTCTCCACGACAGTCTGCTCCGGAATCTCAGGAGCCTGCCAGGTAAGGCTCATGCCCTCGCTGACATTCTCTCCGGCGAGACCCGTAGGCACGGGATAGTCGACTATGATACGGTTGACAGTGGCCGAGACCTGATTATTGTCCTCGTTGCCATCAGCCTCACAGTGAATCATAGCGGTGTAGACAGCCGTCGCCTCGTCATAAAGCCCGATGCTGGAGGTGAACTCCACCCGTCCTGACTCGTCGAAACCAAGGCCATTTTCAAAAGTATGGGTATCAACCAATTCCCCATCACGCAAGAGGCTCACAGAGAACTCATCAATATCCTGGGCACCTTCGTTGACGACATCCACGGAGATGGGGAAAGTCTCGCCGGTCGCCACCTTACGGGGTGCGGCAATCTTGACAGACAGGTCGAAGGGCACTTCGTTGTAGATTGTGATAGCATCATAAAGGTGGTAAGCGAACCCGACGGCTTCGCCGATGATGCGGATGCGGATGGTCTGTCCGGCGAAGTCCTGCAGGGAATAACGCACACGATTCCATGCATTTTCCTCGGGGAGTTTCTCATAATGGGTGAACTCATCGAGGGTGACGAGCTGCCCGTCGGCGGTGAACACCTGCACGGTGGTCTTGTTCATATCGGGGAGATTGCCCTCGCCTACCAGTCGATAGACATAGAAACTCAGCATAGGCGATTCGCCGCTGACGGCGATATTACCGGTGAGCATCGCGCCGACACCTCCGGCATTCTGGTTCTGGATAACGAAATAGGAGTCATCGTCCGCGCCCATGATTCCCATGGAAGCACTGGAGCCAATGCCGACATTGCCGCTGCCCTGCACGAACAGCGCATAATTCTGGAGTGACTCGGTATCGGTGTATACCACCGGCATTTCGTAGTCATCGCCAAGCAGAATCTGCACTCCGACAAGGCCGCTGTTCTTGCCACGGTTGAAGGCGGCGAGACCATACACCACTATCTCCTGGTTATCAGGCATATCCACCTCCAAGTCATATTCGCATGAGGTGATGTCTTTGGCGAGGACACCGGTGGGATAACCGTCTTCGATGGCAAACAGACTGTAAGTGATGTTTCCGGCGGGAAGCTCATGGCCGGCCTCATCGGTGGTCACGGCATTCCATGTGAAATGCAGAGTGTTGTCACCTGACTTGCTCACGGCGAAACCGGTGGGAGCAGACGCGGCCAACGGACCGATGAATGCGGAGGCCGAAGCCTTCGGACCTGTTCCGATAGCATTCGAGCAGATTACCGTATAGGTGTAGTCACCTTCAGACTCCACGGTGTCCTCTACCGAGACGGCCTCACCTACACTTCCCGTAGCAGTCTTAACCGTCCGATCTCCGCAGAGCAGGGTGTAAGTCATCTCTCCTTCGAGGTCATCGTCAAGAATACTCTTGGCAGGGAGGGTGAAAGTGATGGTGGCGGTAAGGTCGCCGATGGTGCTGGGTTTCACGGCGATGTCGGCTGCGGCAGCCGGAATAAGGCACGAAGACAGCTCCTCGACCTCATATTTCGACATCTTCAGACGATTCATGTTGGGGTCTGACAGAGCGTGGAAGCCGATATTGTACATTCCCGATTCGGGGCAGAGGAAGAAACCTTCCTGAACCATCTCGTCGTTTGTGTTGAACGCCATCACATTGGCCACACTGATGGTCATGGCTTCAGCGGTAACCCCCTGGCCGGCCTTGATCTCCATCTTCTCTGGATAGTTTTGGCTTCCTTTCGCAGTGGCTTTCACGGAGTAAGCCTTCCCTCCGGTCAGCTCGATGCCGGGAGTAAAGAGCCAGTCATCGGCAGTGTTTGAAGAGTGGTAGGTATATTCAGCCACCCTTGAACCGTATGCCCAGGTCTTGCCGTCGGTATTGCCGTCCACCACCACATGCTGGTTGAAGATATCCTTTGAGGAGAACTCGATAGTCACGGGAGCGCTGTAATGGCCCAGGGAGATCGTATTGGAGGCTGTGTCAAACGACTTGCGGTCGCCGTTTTTCGCCTTCACCTTATAGCCGATGGAAATCACACCGCTGGCAGGCTCGGCCACATCAAACGTGGCAGAAGTACCCTCTACATCCTCCCTTACCAGTGTGCCGGTCAGGTCGGAGATGTCATAGCGGATATCGGCGGGATTGAAATAACCCATGTCAGAACCCTCGGTCACGGCATCCCATGTCAGGGTCGCCACTCCGTCAGCCCAGGTCAGCGAGACATTCTGGGGAGCCTTGGGTGTGCCTTTGCCAACAAAAATCGAGTTCTTCACCTTAGGGGAAGTACCGGCATCGTTGTGGCACCACACCGTGATTTCCTTCATACCGGCGAAGGGGAAGGTAATCGACTCGGTGACTGTGGTCCCGGCGGCTGCAGCCCCTTCCCGGACATCTGCTGCATTGTTGCCGTATTTGATAGTGTAGGAGACAGGCTGCTCCCCGATGGGGGTGCCATCGAAGAGTTCCGTGGGCATCGTCAGGGTCACGACAGCATCCATCGAGCCCATTTCGCAATCGAGCGTCACCAAGGGGGCCATAGGGGCCTTCTCGGGATAAGCCCAGGTATGGAGGCCGCCAAACTGATAGCCGGAGTCGAAGTCAAGCAGTTTGGTCGTAGCGCCTGTGGCGAGATTCACCTCGTACAGGGCCGAGGAGGAACTGTTTGCCATGGTCGACTGGAAGAAGGTGTTATCCCGGGAATTCACGCAGCCGCTCACGGCATAGGTCGAGCCACTGACGACTTCGGTCTGGGCGACGACTTCATAATCGCCGGTGGTCTTGTCGATTTTCAGGAGCTCTCCATCCATGGTCAGGCCCCAGTATTGACCGCTGTCGTCACATCCCAGCCCCATGATTGTCGGGCCGAAACCGGCCTTGATGACAGTGGAGCCGACGGGCGACGTGTATTTCGCCTTCGCCCAGTTCTTGGTGTTGAAATCCTTTGACATGAACACGCCGTAGACATCACCCGTCGTGGGGTCGAGGGCGCAGGCCTGGGCCAGAATGTCATACTCTCCGGCGTTGAGTTTGGTTTTCTTGAGCTGGGAACCGGTGTTGGCATCGATTTCCACATAATAATAGCTGGCTCCATAGTAGCCGTTTTCTACGACCCCCATATGGATCACGTCGCCGTCAAACACACAGCCGAAATTACAACTGTAATTGGAAGAGGGTTGGAGCACCAGCTCAAAATCTTCCGTTGCGGAGCGGGGAATATTGTAGACCCCCTTGGGAGACTTCCCGTAGAAGACATATGCCTGGAGGCCTACGGCATTTGACATCGCGCGGTTGGCCGATGTCGCCGACAGCATTGCACGGCGGTTGCGCACTACGGCGTCTGAGGTCAGCGGACGGATTCCTTCGAGTTGCGCGGCATCGAGACCGCGGGTCAACAACGATTGCGGGAATTTCTCTGGCGACTGTTGCGGCAGTTGCTCCACAGCGACAGCGGCAGCAGACACAGACCCTCCCGAAGAGGTCGTTTTCGGAAGCAGCGGTGCGGCATAAGCACCGGCCCCTACCATCAGAGTCAAACAGACTGACAGCGATTTAAGTAAAGTTTTTCTCATAAAACAACTTTGGTATGAGTGACTGGATTAGTGTGAATAGGTCAATATGTCAGCAAATTGGGATAAGCTCACTCCGGGGGGAGTGATACCTTCCCTCATGATTTTGGACAGATGTAATCGTTTAGGCCGTTTTGACTGTCACGGCAACAGCTCCAAAATGCGATATTGCAAATATATGCCAATTTTTTCCCGCAATGATTGACACATGTCAATAAATACGGCGATACAATCAATGTTTAAGGAACCGTTTTTTCAGGCGGCAATAATATTCCGGGGAAATGTCGAGATATGAGGCGACTGTCCTTCCTGACACATTCATCGGAATCTCGGACCTCAGACGCAGCAATGCCTCAAATCTTTCGGCGGCACTGCCGTTGTTGACACTTGAATTTTTATATTCCTGGTAAAAGAGTTCGGTCTGCGACAAGACAAGCATCCAGCGGGTGAAGTCATGATTAGACTCTATCAGGCTGTCATACGCACGACGGGGGACGCAAAGCACCACCGAGTCACAACACGCCTCAACCTGATAATATGATGGCAACTGTCTGACAAATGAATATTTGGAGACGAACACCGTGCCCGGCAACCCGAAAGCGAATGTGCGCTCCCTGTCACCATTCATATCGGTAAGACGAAGGATGCCCTCCTTCACGATATACATCGAATCGGCTACCTCTCCTACATGGACGAGAATTTCAGAACGATGGAGATGCTTCAGTGTAGCCGCTCCGAGAAATTCGTCGAGAGTGGAATCAGAAGGAACATACTCACATTCCTGGCGCAGCAATTGTCTGAGATTCTCCATTTAACAGGAAATGACGGCTTAATAGGAAATAACGACGCGGAACGGTCTGAGTCAGCAGACTTGCAACCGTTCCGCGCGACAGATATACGATATAAATACAGATAAGGGGGCTGGTAAGTTTATTAACCTTACTTATCAGTTGATGATGTCGAAGCCGGTGTAGCGGCGCAGGCATTCGGGAACCACGATGCCCTCGGGGGTCTGGTTGTTCTCGAGCATCGCGGCCATGATACGGGGCAACGCGAGGGCGGAGCCATTGAGGGTATGGCAAAGATGGGTCTTCTTGTCCTCTCCGCGATAGCGGCATTTCAGGCGGTTGGCCTGATAGGTCTCGAAGTTGGAGACGGAGGAAACCTCCAGCCAGCGTTTCTGGGCACCCGACCACACCTCGAAGTCGAAGGTGATGGCGGAGGTGAAGCTCATGTCACCGCCACAGAGACGCAGGATATGCCAGGGGAGGCCGAGCTTGTCGAGGAGGCTCTGGACGTGGTCTTTCATCTCTTCGAGAGAGGCATAGGAATTTTCGGGCTTCTCGATGCGGACAATCTCGACCTTGTCGAACTGATGGAGACGGTTGAGACCGCGTACATCCTTGCCGTAGCTGCCGGCTTCGCGACGGAAGCAAGCCGAGTAGGCGCAGTTCTTCTTGGGGAGCGCGTCCTCGCTCAGGATGACATCGCGGTAGATGTTGGTCACAGGTACCTCGGCGGTCGGAATCAGGTAGAGGTTGTCAAGCTCGCAATGATACATCTGAGCCTCCTTGTCGGGGAGCTGTCCGGTACCGTAGGCCGAAGCCTCGTTGACAACATAGGGGGGCTCGATTTCCACATATCCGGCGGCGTTGGCCTCATCGAGGAAGAACTGGATGAGAGCGCGTTGCAGGCGTGCGCCCTTACCGATGTAGACAGGGAAACCCGCGCCGGTGATTTTCACACCGAGGTCGAAGTCTATGAGGTTGTATTTCTTTGCCAGATCCCAGTGGGCGAGGGCATCCTCGGGGAGATTGGGCATCGGGCCACCGGTTTTCTCAACTACGTTGTCCTCGGCGGTTTTACCCTCCGGCACCATGTCGCAGGGGAGGTTGGGGATAGTGCAGAGGAGGTCGCGGAGCTCCTGCTCTGTGGCTGCGAGCTGCACGGCTATCTCCTTCTGGGCATCCTTGAGGGCACCGACCTCAGCCTTGGCCTCATTTGCCTCATCCTTCTTGCCCTCCTTCATCAGCTGGCCGATGGAGGCGGCGATACGGTTCAGCTCGGCGGCCTTGTTGTCATTGTCGAGCTGTAACTGACGACGGCGCTCGTCAAGGGCAAGCACCTTGTCGATGGGTTCCTTTCCATCGAAACCCTTGATGGCCAGTCGCGCCACAGTGCGGGCGGGATCAGCCTTTATCTGTTGTAATGTAAGCATCTTGGGGGAATGTTAAGAGGGGGAATGTATTATGAGAGCAGCTCCTTGACCTTGGCGGAGATAGCCTTTCCTTCGGCACGTCCGGCGAGTTCCTTTGAGGCGACTCCCATCACCTTGCCCATCTCCTTGGGGGATGTCGCCCCCACGCGGGCTATTATCTCGCGGAGCTTTTCGGTCAGCTCCTCCTCCGAAAGGCTGGCAGGCATATAACGCCCGATCACCTCGGCCTGTGCCATCTCGACGGCGGCCAGTTCGGGGCGGTTCTGCTGGGAGTAGATGTCGGCGCTCTCCTTGCGCTGCTTGATCATCTTGGCAAGTATGGTGACAGCCTTCTCGTCAGAGAGGTCGCCGTCGGAACCCTTGGCGGTCTTGGCCTCCAGGAATTCCTTTTTGATTCCGCGGAGAGCATCCAGCGCCTGGGTGTCGCGGGCGAGCATCGCCTTCTTTATGTCCTCCGACACACGGTCAAAAAGATTCATTTTCAGTATGTATTTTAATTTACCGCAAAGTTACGCAACATGCCTGAAACAAACAAATATTTGAGGGGAATGAATGGGAAGCGGATTGGGTCAGATGATGCGGCAGGTGGGGTTGAGGAGGGAGAGGCGGCGGGAGGCGCGGGTGACGGAGGTGTAGAGCCAGCGGTAGAAGTCGAGACTGAGGTATGCCTCGGGGGGAATGTAGCCCATGTCGACAAATACTGAATCCCACTGGCCGCCTTGGGCCTTGTGGCAGGTGACGGCATAGGCGTATTTGACTTGCAGGGCGTTGAAATACGGGCAGTTGCACAATGCTTCCCGCTGGTATGAGGGGGAGGCGTAGACGCGGTCGGCCTCCAGAAGTGTCCGACGGCCTATTGTCTCCACTTTGTCGCGCGGAAGGCCTGCGGTCTCGGCGGTCAGGGAGTCTACCACGATTTTCGCGTTGATGCGGCTGTCACTGTCTGGCAACCAAAGGGTAACGTCGGCGAACTCAATCATGTCGCGGATCTCGGTCGATAGGATTTCCTCAACGACAGCCACCTCTCCGTTGGCAAGGAAATAAGGCACTCTCCCGTTGGATACAGGGGGGATGTCGGCCAATGGACGGTCGTCAGGCAGGGCGACACCACTGCGGGGAGTGTCGAAGACAGGTGTCGGGCCGACCTGGACCGAGTTGCCCTCACCCCGCGATGCTTGCTCCGCAAGGAGTTTGCGGTGACGGTTGGGCCAGTAATAGTTGTTTTTGGAGATAAGCAGCCGGTCACCCTTGGCCAGCACCTCCTCACGGTCGAATATCTGTTTCCTGACGGCGAGATTGAAGTCCACGGCGCGGCGGTTGGAGCGGGTGATGATGATGGTCTGATCCTCACCATATTCGGCGAACGACTTCCCAAGCTCATCCTCCATGTCCTCGGGAACAACGACGTTGACATCATTGAACGGGGTGACCGTCAGCTGAGGTTCTGGCAAGGTCTCCTGTTTCATTGCCCGGCGGAGCCAGGTGGCATTGTAGAGAATGCCAGAACGCTGTTTCTGGCGGACTGTGCGGGTGATGGTTGCCCGCGTAACCCTCAGCCCCATGGCCTTGAATGCCGCCGCCGACATAGCCGGGGACTCCGAACTTCCGACCGGGGGGAGCTGGGCCGTGTCGCCAAGCAGAATCAGCTTGCAGTTCTGTCCGGTGTAGACATACATCACCAGATCCTGCAAGAGGTTCATCCCTCCGTCATTCCCCTCCCCTATCATCGAAGCCTCATCGACGATGAAGATGGTGTTGACATGGGGATTATGGTTGATTTTCGCCATTGTCGGCGAACCGTCGGAATTGAACGAACCCGAGGTGTAGATCTGGCGATGGATGGTGTGGGCAGGGAAACCGGTGAAGGATGACAGCACTTTGGCCGCCCGTCCGGTGGAGGCAAGCAGCATAGTGTGTACCCCTACGCGGTGGAGACTCCTGACCAAGGCTCCCATAACGGATGTCTTTCCGGTGCCGGCATACCCGTTGAGTATGAACACCGAATCACTGGGGGTCTCGGCCGAACAGAAACGCGCCAGGGCGGCGGTCAGCTGTATCTGCTGATCGGTAGGCTCGAAGGGCATCTCTTCGAGCATTGTTTCTCCGAATCCCAGTACATCCATTGTGGTCAGATAATTGAGGGGGCAGCCCCTGGGTCAGAGGCTGCGACCCTTTAAGGTTTAAGGAAGGTCATTTCAGCGACCACTCCGCCCCGTTCTTGGTGTCCTTGACAGAGAAGCCCAAAGCGGCAAGCTGGTCGCGGATAAGGTCGGAGGTGGCCCAGTCTTTCTTGGCCTTGGCGTCCCCGCGCAGTTTCAGGAGCAGGTCGACCGCACCACGATACGGCTCCATCGCGTCCTTGCCGGAAGCTGAAAGTCCCCCGGCCTGCTCGTCGACGATACCGAGTATGTCGAAAAGGTAGGTCTGGAAAAGGTCGCGCAGCTGCTCGACATCCTCGGCGGTAGCCTTGGCGTGGCCGTCGTTGACCTTGTTGACAAGCGAGACAGCCTCGAAGAGGTGGGAGATAACGATAGGTGTGTTGAGGTCGTCATCCATCGCCTCCTGACATTCACGAGAGATACGTGCGATGTCATCCTTTATGTCGGAACTGTCGGAGGGGACAAGGGCGCCGATGCGGCGCCATCCCTCAAGCAGCTTGTCAAGCGCCTTCTCGGAAGCCTGCAAAGCCTCGTTGGAGAAATCGACGGTCGAACGGTAATGTGCCATCAGAATGAACAGGCGGATGGTCATCGGGGAGTAAGCCTTTTCGAGCTTCTCGTGTGTGCCGTTGAAAAATTCATCAAGGGTGATGAAGTTGCCCAGCGACTTGCCCATCTTCTGTCCGTTGATGGTAATCATGTTGTTGTGCATCCAGTAATGCACTGAGTCGTGGCCGTTGCAGGCCACGGTCTGGGCTATCTCACACTCGTGGTGGGGGAATTTCAGGTCGATACCGCCGCCATGAATATCAAACTCCCGGCCGAGGTATTTCTCGCTCATCGTGGAGCATTCGAGATGCCATCCGGGGAAACCGTCACTCCAGGGTGACGGCCAGCGCATGATATGCTCGGGGGATGCTTTCTTCCAAAGGGCGAAGTCGGCGGGATGACGCTTCTCGGCCTGTCCGTCGAGGGCGCGGGTCTCGCTCAGCAGCTCCTCGACATTACGTCCGGAAAGCTTCCCGTAATGGTATTTGGCGTTGTAGGCGGGGACATCGAAATACACCGATCCGTTGCTCTCATAAGCAAGCCCCGCGTCGAGAATCTTCTTGACATACTCAATTTGCTCGATAATATGGCCCGAAGCGTGAGGCTCGATTGACGGGGGAAGGACGTTGAGCCGCTCCATCGCCTTGTGGTAGCGGTTGAGATAATGCTGCACAACCTCCATCGGCTCAAGCTGCTCCAGACGGGCCTTCTTGGCGATTTTGTCTTCCCCCTCGTCGGCATCATGCTCGAGATGACCGACATCGGTGATGTTGCGGACATACCTCACCTTGTATCCGAGCCAACAGAGGTAACGGTAAAGGACATCGAAGGTTATGGCGGGACGGGCGTGGCCGAGATGGCCGTCGCCGTAGACCGTCGGGCCGCAGACATACATTCCGACCCTCCCCTCATGGATGGGACGGAAGAGTTCCTTGTTTCTCGAAAGGGAATTGTAAATCAGGAGGTTGTTGGGTTTCATCGGTGTATTGTTGAAGTTTGAAACCGATGACCCGGGACTTTTCAAAGCCCCGGGTCATCGGCATCAATGGGATTTACGCCTGGAAGGGGTTGGCATTGTTGTTGCCCTGGGCAACCTTGCGCTCGATTTCGCCGAAGGTGTTCTCATACTTCTGGATGTTGTCGCGCAGAGCGAAGAGAAGGTTCTTGGCGTTCTCGGGGTTCATGATCACGCGGGTGTTTACGCGGGCCTGGGGCATGTTGGGGGAAACGGCGATGAAGTCGATGAAGAACTCACCGGGGGTGTGGGCGATGACGGCCAGGTTGGCATAGTGGCCACCGGCTACTTCGGGAGTGAGTTCGATTTTGATTTCCTGCTGTTTGTTGTTTTCTGCCATGACAGTATAGGTTTATAATGGTTAATGAATAATTTCAGTGGATTGTCTATGGCACAAAGTTAGCAAATATTATGCCAACCTGCAACCTCCTCAACTTTTTTTAATAACCATTGCCTGAATTTGGCAGAATACGCATCAAATCGGCCTCATTCAGCGGTCTTTACCGTGTCAGGCCGATGCTCGCCACGGATGATGGAACGCAGCCTGGGGGCCACCCTGCGGGAATATGCCAAGGCTCCGTCGCCGTTGAGATGCACATTGTCATAGAAAAGTTCGGGATGCTCCAGGAACCAGGCATCGGAGGTGTCATCTATGACATCAAAGCCAATCTCGCGCCCCATTTCCCTGACTTTGTCACTGACAGGGGTGGAAGCCGCAGGCAGATAATAGCGTGGGGGGAAGAGCGCAATCAGCAGAATCCCCTCCCGGCGACACCGCTCAGCAAACCGTCTGAACTCCTCCGTCTGCGACTCATAAGCCGGCATAGTGTCAGTGGCTGCCATCAATTCGGGCGGGAAAGGGGGAGCCGGTTTTGCGATGAATCCGTTCTCACCAGGGGTGTTGGGGGTCACGATATGGTAGAGCAGCATTCTCCACCATATTGAGTTGAACCGGTAAAAGGACGATTTCAGGAAATATTTCTGATATGGAGAGACAGATTCCAGACAGGAGTCCACACGGTTGTAGCCCATCCCGTAGTAAGGACTGAGGATGTTGTAGCGGGGACCTACCCCGTCATGATGCATCAGTCCGCCATACAGTCCGAGTATGACCACCTTCGGCTTATGGCGCATCAGCATGCAGTCGAGCAACGAATGGAAAAACGCCATCTGCTGGCCGTTGGAGGCGGCGTTGTAGACCGTCATCCCGAGAGAGTCGTCAAGCACCGACGGCATCAGACTGTTGAGCATCACACTGTTGCCGAGTATTATGACATCCTGATCGGCATCTTTTATCGTGTAGTCGACCGACGCGCAGTCCCCCGGCAGCCGGTGGGTACGCAGGTATCGCTTCGAGGCATATCCGGCAATCACGTCCGCCACGACCACCACAATCACCACTCCTAACAGATATACAAGCAGTCTCTTCATCGCACTCAGAACTGGAAATAAATAAACTGGCCTCCGTCGAAACGTCCGCAGAGGAGGATGACAATCACGAGCATGGCGGTGTAGAGGATATCACGCACCACCGACGGTCCACTCAGGTAAGGGACATGCCATTTGTACTCCACCCACATTTCCCGCAGCATAAGACACCCTATAAGCAGGAATGAGAGCAACAGGGTCGGCACACCCTCGCCGGTGTAGAGCATCCCCGGTTGGGTGAACATCTTTCCGAACGCCATCCAGGCGTCAGACAATGAATTGGCGCGGAAAAACACCCATCCGGCCATCACCATCAGGAAAACGAAGAGGATGTTTATAATCCGTGTCAGGGGCGTTTCCTTGAAATCAAGCCATTTGACACGGCGCTTGATGTTGTTGCCAACGAGCATCAGGCCGTGGAAACCTCCCCAAATGACGAAAGTCCAGTTAGCCCCATGCCACAATCCGCTGGTCAGCATGGTCGCCATGGTATTGACAGTCTGACGGCGGCGCGAACAGCGGTTGCCACCCAGAGAGATATACACATAATCGGTGAACCAGGAGCTGAGCGATATATGCCATCTCCTCCAGAAATCCTTGAATGACTCCGCGAGGTAGGGTTGCCTGAAATTCTGCATAAGGTCGAACCCCATACATTTGGCCGCCCCGATGGCCATCAGGGAATAACCGCCGAAGTCGCAGAGAATCTGGAAGGTGAAGAAAAAGGTGGCAAGCCACACACTCGGGCCCGTATGGTAAGGCAGATTGTTGTAAACCGCATCGACATATCCCGAGACGCTGTCGGCTATGCAAAGTTTCATGAAATAACCGAACATCATCATCTTCAATCCCTCAATCACTTTCAGTCCGTCGAAACGGTGGACATAGCCGAACTGTGGCAGCAGATTGGAAGAACGTTCAATAGGCCCGGCCACCAACTGCGGGAAAAATGACACGAACAGCGCGTAGCGGCCAAGACTCCGGGTCGGCTCCACTGTCCCGCGCCAGACATCGACAATATAGCCCACCGCCTGGAAGGTGTAGAATGAGATGCCAACCGGCAAGAGCAGCGAGAAATGCGGCACATCCATCCTTATCCCCAGCGCATTGAGCAGCGAGAACACCTCCCCGGTGATGAAGTTGAAATACTTGAACAGGAAAAGTATCGCGAGGTTGACCCCGATGCATGACCAGAGCCATAATTTACGCCTGCGGCTGTCAGACTTGGGTGTACGGGCAATCATCAGTGACGCACCCCAGGTGGTGACTGTGGAAAACAGGATGAGCAACGCATAGACCGGCTCCCAGTTCATATAGAAATAGTAGCTCGCCACCAACAGCATACCGTTGCGTAGGCGCGGGTTGAGCAACCAATACAGGCAGACAACTATCGGGAAAAACAGAAGGAACTGTAATGAATTGAACAGCATGGCGTAATGGGCTTTGCGGATAAGCAGCCCATATCACGGCGGGCCCCACCGGTTTGTATTTAAGAGACACAAAGTTAGCAAATAATACACCAACCTGCAACCTCACCGCCTTTTTTTGGCATACTTGAGCCATATTTGGGCCACAGTAGGATGTTTTTCCGTATATTTGCAGTCAGATATCATCAAACAGTCTTGACAATGGCTAAAGAACGCGACCTCGTATTCGACGCATTGAAAATTTTCGCGATATTCCTCGTCCTGTGGGGACATTGCATCGAACACCTCACATCAACAGAGGCCACGACAGATCCGACTTTCCTTTTCATATACTCCTTCCATATGCCTCTCTTTATGGCAATGGTTGGATATTTCTCCGGTTCGGCATTGAAGCTGACCTTCCGTGAGCTGGTATTAAGCAAAGGTCGTCAACTAATCGTGCCGTCGGTTGTCATAGGTTCCGCCTATTTGATTGAGGGTCTGGTTTTCAACGAGGTAGCCAAAGGAGCGGCCACATTTATCGACATGCCCTGGTTCCTTAAATGCACATTCCTCTGTTTCATACTCTATTATGCCTGCAGCCACATATTCCGGTCACAGACTTTGGCTGTAATCATCGGATTGTTGATTTCTCTGATGTTAGGACGCTTCAATTTCATGTGGATGTATCCGTGCTTTATCTTTGGTGTGATTCTGCGCCGCAATTTCAGCTGGATAAAATCTAACGCAGGCATCCTGGCCCTGTTTTCCGGAATCATCTTCGTGACAATGTTGTCATTCTGGGGCGCGGATTTCTGGATAAAACGCGACAAGGGCGCCATACTTTCATCCCTTCCTGATATGATATTGTTTTACGACTGGTTCTATCACTATGCTTTCAAAAATGTCATCGGACTGGCAGGCACATTGTTCTTTATAACGCTTTTCGAATACCTCTCTGATAAAATAAAGATTACCAACATCGGACGGACAATCTGCGGCTGGGGCTCTCAGACATTAGGTATTTATCTGTATCAGACAGTCATAATTGAAATATTGATGGCGAGATGGATTAAATTCGACTCCATCTCCCCCTTGATCTTTGATTTCATCGTCACCCCACTCATATCAATAGCCGTCTTGCTGCTTTGCCTGTGGCTTATCAGCCTTACGAAAATTTCACGCTGGCTGTCGCTATTTCTATTGGGTATGCCGCTTAAAGACAAAAATGACATCAGCAAGCCTACTTCATCAAGCCATTGATTATCTCCTTGGTCTCATTGATGACTGTATGACTGAATTTTTCCCGCGTCATGAAATTGGCGACAGTGTCAAGCGCGCCCAATGACAACTCTCCCCGCAGCGCCCGGTCTGTAACCACACTCGCGATTGCGTCGGCCATGGCCGCGTCATCCCCGTCGGGGACAAGACGCCCGTTGACACCATCCTTGACCGTGTAAGGCATCGCCGAATTGTCGAAGCACACCACAGGCAACCCATTGACCATCGACTCGCATATCACCATCCCGTATCCTTCAAGACGCGACGGGAAAGTGAAGATGTCAGCCCGGGATATGATGCGCTGCAGCTCCTCGTCGCTGACAAATCCGGTGAAACGGACATCAAGCCCATCCTCGGCAATCTTCCGGTCGAGCATGGCGCGGTAATCGGGCTTGACAGTTTTTCCGACGATTGTCAGACGGCAACCGACACCCCGCTTTTTGAGGATAGACATCGCTCCCAGCAGATGAACCAGCCCTTTGCGGGGCTCTATCGTACCGATATACAAGAGATTCCCCGCAACTGGAGCAGCCGGAATCTGTGACGGATGAGGCTCGAAGGGTATCTGCCAGTAATGTATCTCCTTTTTCGGGAACATCCGGCCGCATAATTCATTGATATATGGGCTGGGGACGATGACGGAGGCCGCACCGTTAAGAAATCCCACCTCAAGCCAGCGGTAATAGGTGTGGCGCGGACCGGTCATGCCGTGAAAGAGGAAATGATGGTGGATTATCCCGGTCTTTATCCCCATGGATTTCAGCAGCCATATCAGCGGCAGGAAATTGAAACAATGGGCACTGTTGAACAATACCAGGTCATATCCCTTGAGTTTCCTTGCGAGAGCCAGGTTGCGCACCGGCGAGAGGTATTTCCTCAGCCGCCCTTTGTCGTTGTTGAGCCACACACGCTCCACCTCCATCTCCGGATTCCGCTTGTAATCCTGATAGAGCATATCCTCATATTTCTCGCCACCGGTGACAATCTCACCCCCGTGGCTGTAAAGAAACAGTATCTTCATAATCCTCTTCGTCTGCTTAGTAGTTAAGACCGAACTGCCACAAGGGGACAAACTCATGGTAACCATATTCGATGTCGTCGCGGACAACTATACCGGTCTCCGCACCCGTAAGCTGTTTTTTCCCTTTCTTTGCTCCGCCGACCTCAAATGTGATGTCGCCAATCCGGAAATCCGATATTCTGGAAGAAATAACGTCGTTTGACACCCTCATCTGGTTAAAGAAGAATGTCTCCCTCATATTTCCTTTGTTTGGCTCATCCCCTGCCAGAACATTCATAAGGTTGGGATTGTCTATATAGACTTTCTCCACTTTGCCCAGACCTCTTATCCCTCCGGTATCATCTCGCAACTGGCCTATCATTCCGGCCTGTTCGAGATAGAGCATATAGTCGGGCACATCGTTTTTGCTGACTTTCAGCTCTGTAGCCAGGTTCATAAAGCTCGGCTTGAACGGAGCCATTTTAGAAATTATATCAAGCATCTTCCGCAATTTACGGGCCGTGGAGACGTTCATCCCCGCAAACTGGGGAATGTCCACCTCCATTGTCTGGGCAATGACCTGTTGCAGCCGTATGTCATACCCCGGCAACGAGCAGAACGGATAATAGCCTCTGGTCAGATATTCCCTGAACAGCGGCAACGGATGGATGTCGGAGGGCAATGTCACCTTATGGGCGAGTATCTCGTCAAGGGCATAGACCGGCAAGTCAATATTCTTGAAAAGTTTGAGATATTCCCTGAATGACAGCCCTTGCATCTCGAATATCAACACGCGGCGGCTGAGGTCTGCGCTCCCCTTCTTTATGTCGAGAATTGAGCTTCCGGTGAATATCACATTCAGTCCCGCGTGGCTGTCATAAATCTGTTTCAATTCCCTCGACCATCCGTGATATTTGTGGATTTCGTCTATGACAAGATACCGCCCTCCCTCTTTGACAAATTCATCGGCCAGGTCGGTCAGAGTCGATGATGAAAAGTAGGTATGGTCCGCCGACACATAAAGCCAGTCCTGACGGTCGGGATGACTCAGGATAAACTGTTTCACCATCGTGGATTTGCCGACACCGCGTGGCCCTATTATACCAATCATCCTGTCTTCCCAGATGACGCGGTCATACATGTAACGGTGGAATTCAAGGGGAGTACACCTTAACTCCTCTTCCATAAACCGAATTAGGCGGATATCAATCATTTTTCACGGGATTAAAAACGACTTTGAGTCGCAAATATACGGTTTTTCCCTTTAAAAAAAGGATGGTTTGCGGGGAGAATGTCACCTCAAAGGTGACATTTTTGGCCGAAACCGTCACCTTTGAGGTGACTTCGGAATGATGAGGATGGAATCAGAAGCCCAGGACAGGCAGTTTCGAGGCGAGTTTGCGGCGGAACTTGGCGCGGAGGTCGTCATCGATGGCGAAGAGCCAGCTCAGCACAGCCATCATAGTAGTGGAAATCAATCCCATCGCCACAAGCTGCAACAGTCCGAACTCCCACCCGCTGGTTATCACATAGGTGGTGGCGAACGTGGTCGCGAGTATCAGCATGGGGGAACCTATCCCCCTCCACCAGAACCGTCTGACATGGAACTGGCGCAGCTGCACCTTGAGTATCAGCGAATCGACATAGACTATGAGGAACACCATCACGATATGTACACAGTAGATGACCGGAGGATTCCCCGTCCATATCAGCAGCAACCACATCAGCGGCAGTTCGGCCAGAAACATCGAACCGGATATGAAACTTATCCTTATGACATTGCCGGTGGCATGGATGCCTACCCCGAGGACATTGTGCATCAGCTCTCCGCAGACTGCCACCAAGGCCAGACGACAGAATACGGCGGTATATTTCGGGGGCTCGACAAGCCAAAGTTCCAGCAGGGAGTCCATCCCGATTATCAAGGGTATGATCAGCAGTCCAAGAAGCAACAGCGAATAACGGGCGCAGTTGTTGAGCAGTTTCAGCATATAGGGATAATCGGCCTTGGCATATTGCTGGATAATCTGGGGGCGGAAGGCGGTGATGATGGAACCGGCGAAACTGTTGATGGTAGCCGAGACGGTGGCACAAAGCCCTCCGGCAGCATTCAGCACAGTGCCGCCGAAACGGTTAAGAATCACCAGCACCCCCTGGAAGCGGGTGGTGAAACAGAGGTTGCCGTAGACATCCCAGGAGCAGAATTTCAGCAAGCTTTTGACTATCTTCCGGTCATTGTGGAAGAGCGTCCACCGGCATTCGGCAAAGTTGCGCCGCCCGTAAATGATATACATTCCCGCGACAAGCAGCGCCACCAGGAAGACAAGGGAGGCATAGACCGTAAGGTTGTCGGTGGCCGCGACGAACTGCACGACAAGCACTATCGCGAGCTTGAGGAAGACATTGACCATCGCCACCAGTGCGTAATACCCCATACGTTCGTGAGCCATGATGGCGGCCACATATGGAATCTGGAAAATGGTCATCACGGCGGCCAACACCGAGAACTGGTATGTCCAGTTGGCGGCCGCCATCCTCTCGGGAGCTATCACCAGCTCATGGTTGACATACCACAGGCCGACGGTCTCGGCCAGCACCACCATCACAAGGGCAATCACGGCATGTACGGTCAACGCAGCCGAGAATGTCTTGCGCAACTTCACGGGGTCACCCGCGCCAAGTTCATAGCTGAGAAAACGTGAAGTGGCTCCGCTCATCGTGCCGTTGAGGAAGCCGAGAATGGTCACGATACCTCCGACCACATTGTAGACACCGTAGTCCGAGACACCCAACACATCGAGTATCACCCTCGACGTGTAGAGCGACACGAATATGGTCAGCATCATCCGCCCGTAGAGGTAGATGGTGTTCTTGGCAATCCGTTTGTCGTTTTCAGTTGGCATATCGAGACTGGCAATCAACAGATTCAGGCAGGTCTTTCCTCGGGATACTCCTCAAGCGACTGTGGTTTGTTGGCAAGCAGCACCGAGGCGAAAGCCATCGCGCCGACAAGGATTCCGGGGAAATTGAACCAGGAGTCGAATCCTCCGATACCGTAAAGCATCAGGACGATGGCGACATTGGTGTAATATCTCGCGTAACGCATACCGCGCAGTATGCGGCATATTCCGAAAATGAAACCGAACCACACGGCAAGCCCGATGAATCCCTGGGTCAGGAACTCCTTGACCGGGGTCACTTCCACATTGTTGACCGCCTGGTATTTGAACTCAGGATTAGCCACAAGCTCATTCTCAACAATCAAGGATGGATTCTTGGTGTCAGGGTCCACAAAGCCGAATCCGACCCATTCCCTGCCTACGGAGAAAGTATATTCCACCGATGGTATCACCTGGGCCATACGTCCGGTGCCTGCTTCGGCAAGGTCTTCGTCATCCTCCGCCTCACTAAGATCAAAAAACTGGTTTATGGTCGAAGCGATACGCATCGTCGACTGCTCGGTCTCGGATGAATAGCCCATCGCATCATCGACATAATACAATCCGGCAAATAGGGAGATGGCAACGATGCCATATATCACATACCGTTTGAAAGAACCCTGGGCCAGGATGAATCCAATCACAAGACTGAAAATGATGGTGGATGTACGCGATGCGAGCATAGCTCCCCCGATCAGTGCCCACTGCCACCAATTAAGTTTGTAATATTTAGCCATCGGGTAGAGCAGCAATGCCAACGGATACAATCCGGGGGGATATTTACGGGGTATCCACCCCAGTGGCCCATACATGATAGGTGAAGTCCAGGTTGACAGCGTGCCTTCGTAGTCAATCCACGAGCAGGGAATCAGCACCCATCCACGCAGTATATACCCGTCGATGATGTAGAACGCACACATTATCATCATGAAAGAGAATGTGGTGTTCCAGAAACGGTGCATATCGAACCCCTCTCCGGAGAAGGAGACCAACGGGAGCGCGAAAAAGCAGAAAGAGAGGTAACAGAGCATCGGACGCAGCTGAATCGACAAGCTTTCTCCACCATATAACACACACATGACGACGGTGAACAAAGCGAAGGCCCCGTAGGCAATGATTGTCTGTTTAACGGGCTTACTCTTTTTCAGCACACTCATTGAAAGTATGGCCACAGGGAACATATAGAACATCTGGTTCACTCCCCACTGATATTTAGGCTCGGAGAGGGCATAACCACCCAGAGTCAGCATCAGCATGAAGACAAACGCCTCCCGGTTGACCTTGAACGCGCGAACCAGCAGAATCACCACCATCAGGTTTCCCAACGGCATAGCCAGCCCGGTCAGCGACAGGGAGAACATGAAGATGAGATTCCATATCCATTCCTGAGCCGACACGCTGAAATACACCTTTCCCCTCGGGGCACCTGAACGTGCCTCAGGGGAAAGTGTCTCGCGGTGTTCCGGATTCAGAGAGAGGGATTCTGTCATTTAAAGAGACCTTTGATTTTTCCGAAAAAACCTTTTTTCCTGTGGGGGGCGTGCTTACCGTGATCCTCGACAGATCCGTAGCCATAGCCGTAACCCTGGGTGGCGGTGGTGCCGTTGACAATGACATTCATCTTAGGCAGACGGCCATCCTCGTAAATCGAGTTGATGAACTGCAGGTCGCGGAAGCGGGTGACACCGATACGGGTGACGTAGATTGTGGAGTCGGCGAACTCGGCGACAGAGAGGGAGTCGCTGACCATTCCGACGGGGGCGGAATCGACAATCACATAGTCGTAATCCCGACGTGCCTCCTCGAAGAAATCCTTCAGGCGCGGCTCAAGCAGCAGCTCGGCCGGGTTGGGGGGGATGATACCGGCCACAACCACATCCAGGCCTTTGACCTCCTTGACATGCTGCACGACGTCGCGGAATGAGATTTCAGGACGCAGCAGGTAGTTGGTGAGTCCGGGATTGTCAACCGGCAACCCGAGATATGAAGCAAGCATCGGCTTGCGGATATCAAGGCCGACGAGCAACACTTTCTTTCCCTGAAGAGCGAGAGCGGCGGCGATGTTGACCGAGATGAACGACTTTCCTTCACCAGACTGCGAGGAGGTCACCATGACCACCTTGTGGTCCTGTCCCTTGAGTATGAACTGTAGATTGGTGCGGATAAGTTTGAACAGCTCGACAGTCGAGGATGTGCTGTTGGGTGTCACCACGAGGTTGTGCCCCGAACGTGAAGTGGAAATCTCCCCGAGGACCGTCGGATCGAGCTGCGCTTCGATTTCGGCGCGTGTCTCCGGTTTGCCACGCAAGAGCTTGCGAGTGTAGAAGAAAATCACAGGCAACATCAGGCCAAACACAATCGCGATTGCCAGAAGTTTCATTTTGCCCATCGAGATAGGTTCGGAGGGAACAAACGCGGGATCGACCACCACCCCCTTCGAGACGGCGTTGGAGAGCATCACGGCTGTCTCCTCTCGTTTCTCAAGCAACAGCAGATAAAGCGACTGCTTGATACGCTGGTCACGGCGGAAGTCGACAAGCTGACGTTCATGGCTGGGAAGATTGCCGAGGGAAGACTGGGTCTGTCCCAACTTGGCACGAAGCTCCTTGACGACAGCATCAAGATTATCGTAGTTTTTTGCAAGTGAGGCGGTGATGTTTCCACGCATCACGTCGAGCTGCTTTTCAAGATTCTTGACCTGGAGGTTCTCCTCGGTAGCGCCGTTCATCACCTGCATCCTCCTTATGGCCACACCGTTATATGCGCTTATCAGCGCGTTCACCCCAGTGGCGCTCTCATCCGATGAGGTGAAAGGAATCAGCTCGTATTCATTTCCGGGGGCGGCGATGAAGTCACGAGCCATCCGGGCAAGTTCAAGCTGGCTCTCAGCCTCCATCAGGCGTTTCGACAGCTCACCCTTCATCGTGAGGTTGTATTCGGCGTCGGCCTCAAACTCGGTGATACGGTTGTTCTCCTTGAAAGACTGCAGGCCCCCCTCTATACCTGAAAGATCGGCAGACAACTCCTTGATGCGGCGGTCGAGGAAACGCAGGGTCTTGGAAGCCTGGTTGTTCTTTGTCTCAATCACACGTTCGTCATACTTGGACATGACGGTGTTGAGCAGGGTCTTTCCGAATTCGGGATTGTCGGTCGGATATGTCAGCTGAATCACATGGGTCTTCTTGTTGGCGATATATGCCGAGATATTCTCGTCGAGGTCCTCGGCGGCTCCATCGTAGCTCTTGACAACGAAGAGTGCCTTGTAAGGCTCTCCTGCCACATAATCCTTGGTGGGGGTCAACACAAACGCGCCGTAGTCGGTACGAACCTCAAGGGGGAGCTTGGCATCCTTGATTGTGGCAAGTTTGGTGCGGTTCGGGCCTATCACCTTAAGCTTGGCCTTACCCTCCTCATTGACTTTAAGGTTGAAGTAGAGGGTCACCCTGGCGGTGTCAGGGAACATCGGGGGCACAAGGATGTCGATAGGATATTCATCCACCATCGTCACCTTCTCCATGAAACCTGTCTTGAACACACGCTGACGGTCGAGGCCGAGTTCCTTGGCCACACTGGCATAAAGCGAGTGGGAGCTGACGATGAAAATCTCATCATCGACATAATTGGTGGCCCCGAAAAGGCTTCCCAGGCTGAGGGCGGCCAACGGGTCATTGTCGCCTGTGTCAATCAAGACATTGGCGGTAACCTCATAGACCGGACGGTGGGTCTTGGCCCAGAAGAGCGCCAGGGCGCAGCATGCGGCCACAGATATGGCAAACAGATACCATTTGGCCTTGTATTGCTGTATGAGGGCACTTATATCGATTATGTCGGAACTACGTTTTTTCTTTTCCATTGCGTGAGGAAATCGGTTAAGCTTGCGAGAGGTGTGATGATGAAAGGGGGATTACTTCACCGCCAGGGCGATAATCAGGGATGCTATCACCGATGACGCGCTGACAACCGTCGACACCATCGACAGCTTGTAGCTTTTGTTGGAATCATACTTGGCGTTTCCCTCGCGAACCTTGTTGGGCTTGATATAGATGTAATCGTTGGGGCGAAGATAATAATAGTCTGAGGTCAGCAGCTCGGATGATGTCAGGTCGAGCAGGACACGCTTCTGAGTGCCGTTCTCTTCTCGGATGAGCAATACATTCTGACGCTCGCCGTAGGGGGTAAGGTCCCCTGCGGCAGCCAGCGCGTCGAGTATCGTGTAACGGTTGGTGCTGATATACTGCGTTCCGGGACGGTTGACCTCACCAAGCACATTGACGCGGTAATTGAGCATCCTGACGGTCACTGTCGGGTCCTCCACCCATTTGGAGATGCGTTTTTGCAGGTCATCCTGGAGCTGTTCGGTGGTCATCCCGGCCACATGCAGTGTCCCGAGCTGGGGGAAGTCGATGTCTCCCTTGGTGTTCACGATATATGTTAGCTGGCGGGGAGACTGATAGATGTTTAGGTCTTTCTGTGTGGCGGGGTTGGTGGAGGGGAGGTTGAAATGGGCGGTCGCCACAGCTTCGGTCGAGGTGACGGTGATGAACAGCTCATCATCGGGAGCTATCTTGACAGGCTCGGCAGCGGGAAGAGGCACAACCTCTGTCTCGGAGGTGATGTCGCGGAAATAAGCCAGATTGCTCTTTGACGAACTGCAAGAGCCGAGAATCATCATAGCGGCCAGAGCCACCATCGCAAGATATAGTATGCGGAAATTCATTTCAGGAATCAGTACAACATTGGTTCAATATGTTTAACGCACTTTTGACATTAATATTATACGCCCCCTCCGTTTTTTGATTAAACGGAGGGGGCGCACAGCTTCTTACCATATCATTGCGTTGAGCCGGAAACCCTCATATTTCCGGATAACGACTAAAAACTGTTCCTGAAATCATTCGGTAAGTTCCTTGGGGAGTATCGGCATAGCCCCCTTGTGGGTGCAGACATATGCCGATGTGGCCACAGCCTTGCGATGCGCCTCTGCAACAGGCAGTCCTTTCAGCACACTGGCGATGAAGGCGGCGGTGAAGGAGTCTCCGGCCCCTACCGTGTCAGCCACCTCCACCTTGGGGGTGGGCTGGAACGACACGTTGCCCGGGGTGAAGACATAGCTGCCGTTGATGCCGCAGGTCAGGATGAGCATCTTGAGGTTGTATTTCCCCAGGAGAATCCAGCATTTGTCCTGGAGGTCGATGCCTGGATAACCGAACATACGGCTCACCGTGATAAGCTCCTCATCGTTAATCTTCAGGATGTTGCAGCGCTTCATCGAGTTGCAGAGTATCTCCTTGGTGTAGAAACCCTGACGCAAGTTCACGTCGAATACCACGAGATTGTCGTCATTCTGAGGCATCGCGTCGAGGAAACGGTTGATGGTGTTGCGGGAGACTACGTTGCGCTGGGCGAGCGATCCGAAGCACACCGCTTTTGTGCGCTCGGCGAGATGTTCGAGACGGGCCGTGTAGGGGATGTTGTCCCAGGCCACATTCTCCTTTATCTCATACTGCGGCACCCCGGCGGGGTCAATCTCGACCTGCACAGTCCCGGTGGGATATGGCACCTCCTCGATAAGATGGTTGAGTCCTTTTGACGTGAAATTCTCCAGAATCTCTTTCCCGAGGGGGTCAGCACCGACGGCGCTCACCACACAGCTCGGCAAACCGAACTGAGAGACATGATACGCGAAGTTTGCCGGTGCGCCACCTATCTTCTTACCTTCCGGAAGGACATCCCAGAGGGCCTCACCCATTCCGACTACTATATCTTTCATGGACATTCAGTGTTTATGTTGGTTGTTGGTTTATTTTACGGTTTTGATTTTCAAGGTGTAATAGAGGAGGTAGATTACCCCGAGCCCCATCACGGCCACTGCTCCGGCCTGTGCGCCAATCGCGTCGGCGGCGTAGCCCATGGCCAGGGGGAATACCGTGCCTCCGAAGAGACCCATGATCATCAGACCTGACACCTCGTTTTTCTCTGTCGGGGAGGCGTTGAGAGCCTGCGCGAAAATCACGGAGAAGATATTGGAGTTGCCGAAGCCCACCATGGCTATGCCGACATATATCAGCCCGAGCGATTCACCGACAAGCAGAAGTCCCATTGCCACAAGCATCATCACCACACTTATCCCGAAGAAAACCTTGGGGGACATCACTCTCAGCAGGAACGCGCCGAGGAAACAACCGGCGGTGCGGAAGATGAAGTACAAACCGGTGGCGAAGCTGGCATCCTCAAGCGGGAGAGCCAGACGCTCCATGATAATTTTCGGGGCGGTGGTGTTGGTGCCGACATCAATTCCGACATGGCACATTATGCCGATGAAGCAGAGGAGGATGAACGGGCGGCCAAGCAGCCTGAGGCATTCCTTGACACCGGAAGCCTTGTCGGGACGCTCCTCCTCGATGGGGGTGGCGGCAAGCGCGGACACCGACAGGAAGCTGACGATGGCGAATATCACGAACATCGCCCTCCAACCCAGTCCGAAAGTGGGGAAATAGGTGGTCGCGCCCCATGCGGCGAGTATCGGGGCCAGGAAAGAGGCGATAGCCTTCACAAACTGGCCGAAAGTCAGGGTAGACGCAAGCTTGTCATTGCTTATCAGGTTCGACACCAAGGGATTGAGCGAGGTCTGCATTATGGCGTTGCCGATACCGAGCAGCGAGAAAGCCGCCAGCATTGTGAAGTAGCCGTCACCTGTCAGGGGAATCACCAGCGACACGGCGGTGACTATGAGCGAAATCAAGACGGTCTTCTTGCGGCCGATACGGTTCATCAGCATTCCGGTAGGCACTGAGAAAATCAGGAACCAGAAGAAAACCAGCGAGGGGAACAGGTTGGCCTGTGAGTCGGTCAGCCCGAGGTCTTTCTGAACATAATTGGAGGCGGTGCCGACCAGGTCGACGAAGCCCATCGCGAAGAAACAGAGCATCACGGGGATGAACTGCATCAACGATGTTTTGCGTGTTGTTGTCATGGGTTGTATGGAATCCATTGGATTATAAGTTTTTCCGGTATTGTCAGTTTATTTTGCGGGATTGAGCGACCATATCGAGAGGGATGTCATCTCGGCTTTCCCGGCAGCTGTCACCGTGAGGGTTGTGTAAGGTTCGGTCGGGAAAACGAGGTTGGTCATGACCAGTTCGCCGTCATTTCCGAACACCTCCACCGACGAGCGGTCGACAAACATCCTCAGAGAAAGTTTGTCATCCGACCCAAGCACCGGAGCGGTGGTGACGGCCGGGAAATCGATGCTGAAATCCACGATTCCGCTCTCGCGGCGGTCAAACGACAAGGTGCGCTGTTTGGGGTCATACACCATCACGGTCTTCTCACCCTTGGCGTTTGAGAGGGTCATCGTCACCGGTGCCCCGTGGCGGGAAACCAGTCCGAGCTGTATCTCGCAGATACCGTCATTCTCCGACGGAAGGGGATATTTGCGTGGATTGGCCGAAAGGGATGTCTTACCGGCTTTCTTCACCTGGGCCGCACGGAGAGCATCCAGTTCAGGCGAAGGGGCGGATGCGAGATAGAGCTGTCCGTCCGCGCCGGTGAAGAGACGCAGGTCGCGGGGCAATGTGTTGGCGCTGCGGAACTGGCGGGTCGGCACCTCGGCAGCATACTGCCAGTTGCTCATCCATCCTATCACCGTGCGGCGGCTGTCAGGCGCGTCGCTGAACGACACTGTCGCGTAATGGTCTTTGCCGAAGTCCATCCACTTGGTCGGCACTTTCCCCTCCGCGTCGCGGTCGGGGGTGAAGGTCGTCCCGTCGAAGTCGCCGGTGAAATATTGTGTGGCGCTTCCTCCGAATGGGCCGCCGGGATTCAGGTTGCAGATAAGCACCCACTTCTTCCGGTCTGTCCCGTCCACAGGCAGTTCGAAGAGGTCGGGACACTCCCATACCCCCTCCTGTGCGCCAAGCCCCTTGCCGAAGGCGCTCCGCAAAGTCCAGTTCTTGAGGTCGGGGGAGGCGTAAATCAGCATCTCCCGGTCGAGGGCATGGGCGAGCGTCAGAATCCACTCCCCGGTAGGTTCATACCAGAACATATTGGGATCGCGGGCCTCGCTGTCAAGGGTGATTACCGGGTTGCCGGGATATTTCTCGAAAGTCATGCCGCCGTCAACGCTGTGGGCGAGACTCTGTATCTGGCTTTCAGCGGCTGAGGTGTAAAGGCTGACGATGGCATCCGGGCCGAAACCGGCTGTGTTGCGGGGGTCAAGCACCGAGCTTCCGGAGAAGATGGTGCCAAGTCCGTCAGGCTCTATCGCCACCGGATGATGTTCCCAGTTGACCAGGTCTTTCGAGGAGGAATGCCCCCAGGTCATGTTCTGCCATTTCGACCCGTAAGGGTTGGCCTGATAATATAGGTGCCAGACACCATCCTTGTAGACCATGCCGTTTGGGTCGTTCATCCATCCGTAGAGGGGAGTATGATGGAAGGCCGGACGGTATTTCTCGCGGTTGGCGGTGTCGAATGTGTCACTCAAGGTGAAGTTGCTCCAGCATGCGTCGTCGCTTGCCTCGCGCACCGAACCGCGGTCTTGGGAGGTGACAACGCTCAACACCACTTTGTGGCCCTTGTAGCCGCTAAGATCGAACGGCACCTGGTAATCGACCTTCGATTTTGCGAGTCTGACATATATCGTGCGGTCGAGCTTGCCGTCGACAATCACATTTATCTTAGCGTCGTCGTTAGACTCCTGGACAGGCATCAACAGGTAACGCGCGTCGCCGTCGACACGCACCAGGGTATTGTTGACCCCCAGATGCTCCACCTTCACGCCGGAATCCGTGGCCGCATCTGCGGTAGCCGTCGAGAGGGTGGCGACGCAAGCGAGAGAGAATATTTTCAAGATGTTTCTTTTCATTGATATTGGATTTTCACGGGATTTTGTATCGCTGATGCAAAGCTAATATATAATCCGGAGGGTGGCCTATTAAAAACTCTGCAAAAGATATGAAATATTCCGCAATGCCGAAAATTTGCCATAGGATGCGTTCTTTTTAATGGAAGTTTCGTTAACTTTGTCGAGATTCTTACCTTAAAAACGGATGACGGCGCGAGACGTGACCGCCGTGAAATACCACAGATGAAAAGAACAAACCTGATTATCACTCTAATATTCCTGTTGCTGGCTGTGGTGCCCTCGGGTTGCCGCAGGCAGAAGACTTACCGCATAGGCATATCCCAATGCAGCGAGGATGACTGGCGTGCCAAGATGAACGACGAAGTGTTGCGTGAGATAATGCTTCACGAAGACGCGACCGTCGAAATCCGGTCGGCCAACGATGACAACGCCACCCAGATTGCCGACATTAAATATTTCGCCGACAACGGTTTCGACATCATCATCGCCGCCCCCAACGAGGCGGGAGCCATAACCCCGGTCATCTCGGAGGTTTACCACAAGGGGATTCCTGTCATCGTCTTCGACCGCGACGTGGACGGCACGGAGTACACCGCCCATATAGGAACCGACAATGAGGGAATCGGGAGCGCCGCCGGCAGGTACGCGCTCCATCTGCTGGCCCCGCGCACCCCCTCTCCCCGCGCCATCGAGCTTTACGGATTGCGTGGCTCCACCCCCGCCGCAGGACGCCATACCGGCTTCACCCGGGAATTCACCGATGGCGGAGGGGTAATTGTCACCACCGGATATGCCGACTGGAACCAGTCTGACGCTGAGCGCGTCGCCGACTCCCTGCTGACACTCTATCCAGATATCGACCTCATTTTCGCCCACAACGACCGTATGGCAATCGGAGCGTCCAACGTGGCCCGGCGCAAAGGGTTGCGCGACATCAGGATAATCGGTATCGACGCTGCCCCCGAAATCGGCATAAAGGCTGTGGCCGACAGTGTGATAGACGCGACATTCCTCTACCCCACCGAGGGACATCGGCTTGTGAAGACCGCCCTGGCGATACTTAAAGGCGAACCCTACGAGAAGGAGACCGTGTTGCCGGTCTCATCTGCGGTAGACCTCTCCAATGCCGACATCCTCCTTCTCCAGAACCAGTCCCTGCTCCAGGAGACCGCCAAGATGAAGGAGCTGAAAAACCGGATTGACGATTACTGGTCGAAACATTCGGCCCAGACCTCACTCTTCTACGCCTCGATGGTAATCCTCGTGCTGGTGTTCTTCTCCCTCTTCCTGCTGCTGAGGGCTTTCTGGCAACGCAAACGCCATCAGCAGGCACTTATGGAGCAGAACCGTCTCCTTGAGGAGCAGAGCCGCGAACAGAAGCGTCTCGCCGAGACCCAGAAGGAGCTGAACATCCAGCTCCAGGAGGCGATACAATCCAAACTGGCCTTCTACACCAATGTCTCCCATGACCTCCGCACCCCTCTGACCCTCATCGCCGAACCTCTCGCCCAGTTGTCAGAGGCCTCCAACCTGACTCCGCGTCAGAAAAACCTGCTGAGACTCGCCGACAAGAACACCAAGATTCTCGCCCGGCTCATCAACCAGATACTCGATTTCCGGAAATTCGAGAACGGTAAACTGTCGCTAAACCTCACCGAGGTCGATTTCAAGGAAGCTGCGGCCGAATGGCTCGACTCTTTCGCCGAAGTCGCCCGCAGACGCGACATAAAGCTCACCCTCGATGCCCCGGAGCGCGGCGACATCCACCTCGCCATAGACTCCGAGAAGATGGAGCGGATATTCTTCAACCTGATTTCCAACGCAATCAAGTACACTCCCGACAACGGTTCGATTCGCGTCTCATACACCTTTGATGACAAGAACCTCACTCTCCGGGTTGTCGACACCGGGATTGGAATCCCTCACGACGACCTCGGAAACATCTTCGACCGCTTCTTCATGGTCGATCAGGTCAGGCCCCACGGCTCAGGCATCGGCCTGTCGCTGGTCAAGGCGTTCGTGGAGCTTCACAAAGGCACCATAACAGCTGAGAGCGTCGTGGGAAAAGGCTCGGTGTTCACCGTCGTGATTCCCGTCACCCATGTCTCCGAGGTGTCGGAAGTCCCCTCCCGCCTTATTTCCCAGGAGGATATCAACATAGAGCTGGCCACCACTGACTCTTTCATAGAGTCTGACCTCTCCCCACTCCCCCCGGATGCCGCATCCAGCGGGGAAGATAAACCCAGGCTGCTGGTCATCGACGACAATCCCGACATCCGCAACCTTGTCGGCGAGATACTCGGGGAGGAGTATGAAATCCATCAGGCCGCCGATGGGCGCGAAGGTCTCGCGAAAGCCGCCCGGCTTGTTCCCGACATCATCATCTGCGACATAATGATGCCGGTGATGGATGGTCTGGAATGTTGCCGGAGGATAAAGGAGGAGGTCTCGACCTCACATATCCCTGTGGTGATGCTGACCGCCTGCTCCCTCGACGAACAGAGGGTCGAGGGGTATGAGAGCGGAGCTGACGGATATATCGCCAAACCGTTCAGCGGGGAGGTGCTGAAAGCCCGCTGCCGCAGTCTGCTCCAGAACCGCAAACGCATAAAAGACCTCTGGCAGGGGAAAGTCCCGGGTATGGATGGGGCTTCTCCCGACACGGCTCCACTCGCCGCCCCGGCAGAGGTGGCGGAATCACAGCGCACTCCGGCCCTACCCAAGGTCGGGAACGCCGACCCCGACAATGAGTTCTACGCCCGTTTCCTGCAGATTTTCCAGGAGGAGATTTCCAATCCCAACCTCAACATCGAGCAGCTCGCCTCGAAGATGGGTCTGGGGCATTCCCAATTCTACCGCAAAATAAAGGCGCTGACCAACTACACCCCCGTGGAGCTGATGCGGCAGCTGCGCCTGAAACAGGCACGCCACCTGCTGACCACCACCACCCGCTCGGTCAGCGAAATCGCCTACGAGGTGGGCTTCTCCTCACCGGCCTACTTCACCAAATGTTACCGCACAGCCTTCGGCCAGACCCCTTCCGAGCTGCGCGACAACCTCGCTCTCTGACAAAATCTCTCCTCCGCTCTCATCTCCTTTTGTAATTTTTCTGCATTTCGTTGGATTTTTTCGGCTTTGCGCAATTTTTGACAGCCGTTGCAATTTTTGTAATATCCCCTCCATACCCCCTTATATTACCTTTGCAGCAGGAAAAAATTCAACCAACCCAATCTAACTTAACATGAAAAAAACAATCCTGTATGCGCTCTTCCTGCTTCTCGCGGTCATCGGCGCGCAAGCACAAGAGATTACCGTCAGCGGTACGGTGCTTTCGGGATCGGACAATGAGCCGCTTATCGGCGCTACTGTCCGCTCGCTGGCAACAAATGCCGGAACTTCAACCGACATCGACGGCAACTTCACGATGAGTGTGCCACAAGGCTCAGACCTCCAGGTGTCATACATCGGCTATGAACCCAAGACTGTCAAGGCCGAGCCTTCGATGACAATCACCCTCAAAGACAACGCCGCCGCCCTCGACGAAATCGTCGTTGTCGGCTACACCACCCAGCGCAAGGCTGACCTCACCGGAGCCGTGGCCGTGATGAACATGAAGGAGCCGCTGAGCGAAAACTCCGGCAACATCATGAACTCGATGGCCGGCAAGCTCCCCGGCGTGAATGTCGTGCCCGACGCGGCCCCCGGCGGAACAGGCTCTATCCGTGTGCGCGGTATGTCCACCGCCAACTCCTCAAACAATCCTCTCTACATCATCGACGGAGTGCCGACCGACAATATCAACTGCATCAACCCCTCCGACATCGAGACCATGCAGGTGCTCAAGGATGCCGCCTCTGCCTCAATCTATGGTAGCCGCGCTGCCAACGGTGTGGTAATCATCACCACCAAGCAGGGGAAAGGTGACCGCATGACCATCAACATCAACTACGCGGCTTCCGCGCAGACCATCGCCAAGCGTCACAAGATGCTCGACGCCAACCAGTGGGGTGTCGCTTACTGGGCAGCCTCCCGCAACTCCAACATCAAGCCCTCACATTCCCTCTACGGCAATGGCGAGGTACCTGTCCTCCAGCCCTACGTCGACGGCAACCCCAATTTCCCCACCACCAACACCGACTGGCAGGACGAGGTCTACCAGACAGCCTGGACCAACAACCTGACAGCATCGATTTCAAACAACACCGAGAAGGGTTCGGTGATGCTCTCACTCAACTACATCAACCAGAACGGTAACATCAAGGACACATTCTACGAGCGTTACTCGGCCCGTATCAACTCCCGCTACGATTTCAACAAATATATCTCTGTCGGTGAGAACCTGATGGTGGCCCGCTGGACAAACCGTGGTATGGATGTCGCCGGTGACCGTGGTATCCCCTTCACCGCCATGAGCCAGCATCCCGCCCTCCCTGTCAAGGGTCTCAACGGCGAATGGACCCGTCCCCTGGGCCTTATCGCCTCCGACCTCGCCAACCCCTGCCAGCTCATCGCCAACGCCGCCGACAATGACCTCTCCTCATGGAGAATCCTCGGCAACGCATACCTGGAGGTGAAGCCCGTCGAGGGTCTGACCCTTAAATCGAACATCGGTATCGAACACAGCCAGTATTTCAACGTGACCCTCGGCCGCACCGTCAATCCCGGTGATGTCAACAGTGTCGGCAGTGTCTACGGGCAGGGTGACACCTGGACATGGACCAACACCGCAAACTACAACAAGACCTTCAACGGTGTGCATCACCTCAATGTCCTCTTCGGTACGGAGGCTATCGGCTACACCTTCAAAGACCTCAACGGCTCACGCGAGAACTTCGCATTCGAGGACAAGGACTTCATGCAGGTCGGCGCAGGAACCGGTGTGCAGAAGGCAGGCGGAGGCAAGACCCAGTGGAGCGTCTTCTCCCTCTTCGGCAAGGTCGACTACAACTATGCCGACCGCTACCTGGCCTCATTCACCATCCGCCGCGACTCCAACTCGCGTTTCGCCAAGGACAACCGCGCAGGTGTGTTCCCCGCATTCTCCCTCGCCTGGCGTCCCACACAGGAGGAGTTCTTCCCCCACAACGAAATCCTGACCGACCTCAAGATCCGTTACTCATGGGGCCAGAACGGTAACGCCAACATCCCCTCGCTCTACCCGGCTTACTCCACCTACATCTTCAACACCGGCAACGGAGCGTATGACATCAACGGCACCAACTCCTCGACAACCTCGGGTATCACCCTGGCATCGACCGGCAACCCCGACCTGAAATGGGAGACCACCACCCAGAACAACATCGGTCTTGACTTCCAGCTCCTCAACGGGGCAATCAACGTCAGCGCCGACTACTACATCAAGAAGACCAAGGACATGCTGACCATCCCGCCCGCCCTCGACGTGGCCGGAGAAAACGCCGCCGTATGGCTCAACACCGGCGACATGAAGAACAACGGTTGGGAAGTCACCGTGGCCTACAACTCTCCCCAGTATGGCGATTTCTCCTGGAACGGCTCACTGAACATCTCGCAGTACAAGAATGAGCTCGTGACCCTCAACTCCCGCCAGAAATTCATCGGTGGCGACCAGCGACTGATTCCCGGCGAACCCATGGGTGTCTACTACGGCTATGTCTGCGACGGCATCTTCCAGAATGATGTCGAGGTGGCCAACCACGCCACCCAGACCGGTGCCGCTCCCGGCCGACTGATTTACCGCGACCTCAACGGTGACGGTGTGATTGACGACAATGACCGCTGCATCATCGGCGACCCCAATCCCGACCTGTCGCTCGGTCTCAACCTGGCCTTCAAATACAAGGCGTTCACCCTCGACATGTTCTTCGCCGGTGATTTCGGGTTCGACATCCAGAACCATATGAAGCGTCAGCTCCTGTCGATGAACTACGGCAACCTGGCCACCAACCGTGGCGTTGACATCCTCAACGCATGGACCCCCACCAACACCGACACCGACATCCCCGCCCTGTCGCTCACCGACGACAACAACGAGGCCCGCTTCTCGACCTACTATGTCGAAAACGGCTCTTACATGAAGATGAAATACCTGAAGCTCTCTTACTCCCTGCCCAAGAACCTCATCAAGAAAATCGGAGCGACCAACCTCGATGTCTACGGCCAGGTGGAGAATGTCTTCACAATCACCAAGTACAAGGGTCTCGACCCTGAAATCCTCCCCGGCGAATATGGCGCGCGCATCGACAACGGAGCATATCCCCGTCCGCGCACATTCACCATCGGACTCAACCTTCAGTTCTAATCCAGAAACCACCCAGAAATGAAAAACTTAAGAAACATCATAAAGAACACCCTCGCAGCCACCGCCCTGGCCTCGATGGCTTTCGCCTCGGTTTCCTGCGACGACCTGCTCGACACCAAGCCCCAAGGCTCTTTCACCGACGAACAGGTGGGTGACGAGGAGGCTGTGGACCTCATGACTTCGGCATACGCCACACTTCTCTGCCACTATTTCGGCAACAACGAGTCTTTCGCCGGCCCGATCAACAACTGGGTCTTCGATGTCCGTTCCGACGACGCCCTCAAAGGGGGTGACGGTGTGACGATGGAGGGCTACATGCACCAGCTCGAAGTGGGCAACGTCCAGAGCGACAATGACATCGCCAACTTCAAATGGCGCAACAACTATTACTCCATCTCGCGCTGCAACACCGCCATCCGCGCAATCCTCAACTCCTCGGCCATCTCCGACGAGAACCGCGCTTCCTTCGTGGCCGAGATGAAGACCCTCCGCGCATATTACTACTTCGACATGCTCCGCATATTCCAGAAGTTCCCCTACTTCGACGAGACTGTGGTGGATCCTTCGAGCTGCCGCGCCGACGAGTACACCCGCGACCAGATTGCCGGGTTCATCAAGGCCGACCTCCGCGCCGCCTACAACGCGCTCCCCGAGAAGCAGGAGCAGGTGGGACGTTTCAACCGCTATGTGGCCGCCGCCATCCATGCCCGCGTCAGCCTTTTCACCTCCTCATGGGCCGAAGTAGAGGAATTCGCCGGATATGTCATCGCCTCAGGTCAGTATGAGCTTTATCCCAACTTCCTCGACATGTCGAAGCCTGAATACAACAACATGTATGAGTCGGTGATGGCCATCCAGTTTTCCTCGGCCAACTCCCCCGACCAGTTCAACTTCAACAACTGTCTGAACTGCACATGGTCGGAAGGGAACCTCTACGGCAACGGCGACGACTTCTATCTCGCCTCGCAGAACCTTGTGAACGCCTTCCGTACCGATGAGAACGGTCTTCCCTATCTCGACGGCTCATTCAACAACGACAATATCGACGGCCCCGACTATCCCGGCAACGTCGATCCCCGTCTCGACTTCACCCTCGGACGTATCGGTATGCCCTGGCGCGGCCATATGTACAATGAGAAGTGGTGTCGCAACCTCGAGCTTTACGGCCAGTACTCAGGCAAGAAGCCCTACACCGCCCCTGAATCACCCTACTGCACCCCCGGTATCGTGCCCTGGGGAGCATCCTCGCTCAACTGGAGCCTTATCCGCTACGCCGACGTGATGCTGATGAAGGCCGAGGCCCTTATCGAGCAGAACAAGAACCTCACCGAGGCCCGCGAGCTTATCAATGAAATCCGCAAGAAGGCCGCCCGTTCGGTCGATCCCTCCTACACCCCCGTCGACTGCAACCCCAACCTCGCCAACTACCTGGTTAAGGAATATCCCGCCTCCGGATGGAACCAGGATTACGCGCGCCGCGCCGTCCGTATGGAACGCCGCATTGAGCTTGCCATGGAGGGTCACCGCTGGTTCGACCTCGTGCGCTGGGGCAATGTCGTCCAGACAATGAACGAATATTATGCCTCCGAGGTAAAAATCCACTCCTACTATCAGGGTGCCAACCTGACCGAGGATGAGGTTTACCTCCCGATTCCCGTCAACCAGGTCGACAACGCCGGAGACCTTTACAAGTAACCTTAAAAAGAACGATACAATGAAGAAGATTTCATCATACCTGCTGGCCCTCCTGACCGTGACTGTCTGCGGCCTGCTCAGCTCCTGCTCAGACTACGAGCCGAAGGGTTATCCCGAGGTTCCGGCGGTCGCCTCCGCCTCCGGGCTCCAGGCATCAGTAGCCGGACGCACCGTGACCCTCACCTGGCAGCTCCCCTCACAGGCCGGCATAACCGGAGTGCGCGTGAGCTGCGACAACGGAGCCCCGACCCTCCTTCCCGCCGACGCCACCAGCTGCACCCTCAAGGGGCAGCCTATGGACCGCCAGCTTGTCTACACCGTCAAGGTGGAGTATGACAACAAATATGTCTCCGAGGGTGTTTCGGTCATCACTACTGTGCCCTATGTGGCCTCCAAGATGGCTTACCTGATGACAGCCCCCACGATCGCCGACCTCCCCGACGATGACGAACGCGCCGCCGCCACATGGTTCGCCGCCCAGGAGAACGCCGAGTTCATACAGGCCTCCCAGATTTCATCGCTCGACCCTGACATCTACTCGGTAATCTGGATTGAAATCGACCGCGAGGGTCTTCCCTTCGGATGGCAGAACCTCCCCGCCGACATCTCATCTGAGTCAACCATCGCCGCCCTGCGCGAATACTCGGCCAACGGCGGCTCGATTTACCTCTCCAACATGGCCACCCAGCTGACCCTCCCCCTCGGATTCGTGCCGGAGGGTATGGAGCCCACCATATTCGGCAACGGGGCCGGTGGTTCGGGCGACGATGTGTGGGTCATCAACCCCTATCTCGGATGGGATTTCCGCGACGGTTCAGACCAGGGTTTCTATGACCGCACGGCCCACGCCATCTACAACGGCCTGACCCTCGAAGACCCCAACGGTTACGGCTACGAGAACCTGCCGCTCATCGGCCCCGGCCAGCGTGAAGACCACAACTGCATGTGGGACTGCAACATCTACGGCAAGGGGAACCAGCCTGACGTGATAAAGAATTTCGAGGTCACCACCAACTCCCTGGTGCTCGCCACCTGGGGACATGTCCGCGACCACTGTGTGGCCGGTCTGGTGGAGTTCTACGCCGCCGGTGACCATGGCCGCTGCATCGCCAACGGTTTCGCCGCCTACGAGTGGAACCAGAACTCAGGCCCCAACCCCTACCAGCACAACGTCGAGAAGTTGACCCTCAACATTCTCCACTACCTCCAGTAATCAGTTAGTTCCCGGATAATTCCCGATTCCAGACCGCAGGGAGAGGAAGGCCCCAAAGAGCCTTTCCTCCCTGTGGCCAGCCACCGCCACGCGCTTTTCCCACCTTAAATTATCACTTCAAACAAATCCGTAATCTGACAAAAACATGAAAAAATTATTACTCGCCTCCTCTCTCGCAATGTTCGCCCTCGGCTGCTCCGCTTCCACCTCGGCCCGTATGGGAATGCTCATCGGTTATCCTGATGTCGAGTCAATCGACAACTTCCAGGAATATGCCGCCGCCAAGCATTTCACCGACGCGAATCCTGACGGCACGGTAATCGCGCCAGGCGAAACCTCGAAGATAACCGCCGACAACCTCGACTGCATCTGGATACACATCGACCGCCTGAATGTCGGCAAGGGGAATCTTCCCGCCGAGTTCTCAGATGAAGCGACTGTCGCAGCCCTCAAGAAATTTGTGGCCGATGGCGGGTCGCTCTACCTCTCGAAACATGCCACCCAGCTTCTCCCGGCCCTCGGACGAATAAGCGCGGACTTCGCCCCTGGCATCTACGGTGACAGCGACGGCGGTATGGGCACCGATGTCTGGACTGTGAACGCCCAGATAGGCTACTGGTTCGTCAACGAGAAAGACAACCCCGACGGACTGGACGCGTCGCAATATTATGACCACCGCGACCATGAAATCTATGTCGGCCTTGAGACCAACAATGACTTCCCGATGGAGACTTTCGCCCTCCTCGGCACCGGCAACGGCACCGAAATGTGGCGCGAAGACCACAACTGCATGTGGGACCTCAACGCCTACAACGCGGTCTACACCGCCGACGGGAAGAATACCGTCGAGAAGTTCGAGAACCAGAACAACGCCTCAGTGCTTGGCACATGGGGTCATGTCCAAGACCATGCCGTGGCCGGTATCGTCGAGTTCAAGCCTGTCACCGAAGGCAACGGCACCATCATCGCCAATGGTCTTGCCGCATGTGAGTGGTCGCCCCGTCAGGGTGTGAACGCCTTCCATTCCAACCTCGTCAAACTCACCGACAACACCCTCAACTACCTGACAGCAAAGAACTCCGCCATCTCCGACATAAACGGCATTGCCGGTGACATGGGTGATGCTCCTGCGGAATATTTCACCATCCAGGGCATCGCTGTCAATCCCGAAGCCCTCACTCCCGGCATCTATATTGTCCGCCAGGGCAATACCGTAAACAAGATTTCCGTTAGATAAACTGCATCTCGTCAGAAAATAATCCATGAAATGAAACGATACCTTTTCCCGATGTTCACCCTGCTGCCGATGTTGATTCCCGGCGCGAAAGCCGCACTGGTGGCCCATTTCCCGATGGATGTCCGTTCGGGACAGATCCAGGAGGTGGTGAGCGGCAACCGCTTCGCCGTGCAGGGGCATTTCACCCCCGAGAATGTCGCCGGAGCCGAGGGACAGGCCCTGCGGTTCGACGGCTACACCTCATGGGTGGACGCGAGGCTCACCGACATACTCCCAGAAGGCTCAAAGAAGATGACCGTCTCGCTCTGGGCGGCTGTGCCTTCATATCCGATTATCAAGATTGATGAGAACACCTCGGAGAAGACCGCCATCGCCAGCTGCCTTGACGACAACGCCAAGACCGGATTCGGTTTCTTCCTCGGATTCGACGGGAAATGGTCGTTCAAGGCATATGTCGGGGGATGGCCTGTGGAGGTGAACATCTCCACTCCGTTGCCGACTTATCAATGGAACAATCTCGTGGCCGTGATTGACTGCGACTCCCGTTCGGTGACCGTCTACAACAACGGTGAGGCGGTAGGCTCCACACGTTGCTCGGGGACGGTGACTTTCTCCGGTGGCACCTTCACCCTCGGACGCGGGCAGCTGCAGAATTATTCCGGGCCGTTCCTGCTGACCTCCTACAATGGTCTTATCGATGACATAAAAATCTGGAATGAGGCCATAGGGGCGGAGACAATAAAGTCATGGAAGGCCGAGAACCCGGCCAATCTCGACATACCCGCCTCGCGGTTCGCCGACGACATCCTGCGCCCCCGTTTCCACGGTATGCCTGCCGCCGCGTGGACCAACGAGTGCCACGGGATGGTATGGGCCGATGGCCGTTACCATCTCTTCTTCCAGAAAAATGCCGACGGGCCGTATATGGCGCGTCTCCACTGGGGGCATATCTCGTCGGAGAACCTCTATGACTGGCGCGAGGAGAAAATCGCCATCGCGCCGGGAGCCGCCTACGACATCAAGGGGTGCTGGAGCGGATGTGTCTTCACCGACGACGTGATTACCAAGGGGAAGCCCAATATCCTCTACACCGCCGTCGACTATGGACGCGCCACCATCGCCGGGGCTTCTCCCGATGACGCGTCTTTGCTCGACTGGACAAAATGGAGCGCCAACCCCATCATCAACGGTCGGCCCGGCGGTCTGTCGGACGATTTCCGTGACCCCTACTTCTTCCGCAACGGCGACAACGCCTACATTATCGTCGGAAGCTCCAAAAACGGGGTCGGCACCACCACCCTCCACCGCTACAACCCCTCCAGTTCCACCTGGAGCAACGACGGGGCCATCTTCTTCACCGGCGCGAACGCCTCTTCCGACGGGGTATTCTGGGAGATGCCCAACATCACCCCGATGGGCGATGGGAAATGGCTCTTCACCGCCACCCCGCTCAGCACCTCAACCGGTGTGAGGACGATTTACTGGACAGGCTCCATCAATGCCGACGGCACCTTCGCCCCGGCTTCCAATTTCCCCTCGGGAAAGAATGTGGAACTGGACTCCCGCGACGGTTTCGGGCTGCTCTCCCCGACCATCTACAACCATGACGGGAAGACCATCGCCCTCGGCATTGTGCCTGACAAACTGTCATCCCAGGACAACTGGAATCTCGGATGGGCCCACTGCTATTCCCTCCCCCGTGAGTGGAGTCTCGACGATAACGGGCTGCTCATCCAGAAACCCTACTCCGGACTGACAGGTATGAGGTCTTCGGTCGGTTTCGAGAAGAGCGGTTTTGATCTTGAAGGCACCTTGTCGCTCTCCCCTGTCTCGGGCCGCGCCGTCGAAATCGAGGCCGTCTTCACCATCGGCAACAATCCCTTTGGCTTCAAAATTTTCAAGAACAGCTCAGCCGAGGCCTCCATCACCTACAACTACGCATCAAGCTCACTGACAGTTGATTTCTCACGTCTCAACCGTCTGGTCAATGACGGCGGTGTCTACAACGGTGTATACACCCTTACCCTGCCGGAATATCTCCGTCGCGGGTCTGACATCAAAATCAACCTCTTCATCGACCATTCGATTCTCGACATCTTCATCAACGACAAGTGGGCCTCCTCAATCCGCGTGTTCCCCACCGACAGCGATGCCGACGGCATAGAAGCATTCTCCAACAACGGAGCCACCGCCGTCAAGTCGCTCCGCGCCTGGAACCTCGACCCCTCCGCGTCGAGCGGCATTGAGGGGATTGCCGCCGACCCAGCCGCCGACAATGACGGCCCGGTCAACGTCTACTCCCTGACCGGCCAGTTGTTGCGCCAAGGAGTAGCCCGCGCTGAAGCCCTTGCCCCCCTCCCCGCCGGCCTCTATATCGTCGGCAACCGCAAAGTCGCCAAAACCAACTGATTTCCCCCTCTCTCCCAATCTTCCCAAAACTCCCAAGACTCCCATAATTCCCATCTATCAGCGATGGGAATTATGGGAGTCTTGGGAGTTTTGGGAAGATTGGACTGGGGAAATTGGGTTGTGGGAATTGGGAAGATTGGGAGGCCTCCTTAATGAAAAGGGCGGCGACTCTAACAAATCGGTCTGTTAAAACGGCGGCTGATTGTTGTGAAGTCCGGTAAATATTTATAAATTTGCGACGCAAATCGCCGCAGAAGCCCGATAAGGGTCAGGGGCGGGTTGCAGACATATAATAGAAAAGGCGTTTATCGACGCTTGTTCTTGGCTATCTGAAATCTGGAAAATTTCATTCGGAGTCGGGAATGAGACAGCGGTAGATGTCTTATGTGGATATGTACATATCTCCTTCAGGCTGACGTGTGAAGCGCCGGCCTGAAGGTGGTGGTATATTCTGCGTGAGGCTTCTGCGTTGTCCGTTCAACTCCGAAGGGCAATTCCAGAGCCTCAGATAGCGGAACGGACAGCAAACAAGAATCCTCGCGCTTTTTTTTGCTCGAAGTCAAGGCGGCGGCCACCGACAAGCTTTTTCTGTCGATTGGAGCGTTATGCTTGTGCCGGAATGCCGGGTAATAGCCGCCTGCGTTTTCCATCGTTATCACATTTTGTTTCACTTTACAATGATGCTTCGGGCGGCCGCATCCTGTTTCTGTCATGAAAAAACTTTTTACCAGACGGCCAATCTTTTGTTTGGCGAGTGTGCTATTGACAATGTTGTCCGTAGCCACCCCTCCACGGGCCAGAGCTGACTCATTTGTCGAGTTTGAGGGCTTCCGCTACCGCCTTAATGTCGTGCCTGACGCCCCCTATGAGCAATATCCGGTCTCTGCCACTTTGGTGGAAGCGCTCTCTTATGAGGATGCCATAATGGGGGTGAAGTTGCCCGATTTCGTCTATGCCGACGGGGTGCAGTACCCCGTTACTGGAATTGAATCGACCGCTTATACCGGTTACTATGGCATCAAAAGTGTCGGCTACAACAAATTCTGCGGCCCGCGTCCTTATTGGGAAAGCTCTGAGGGTTCTTATCTCTCTGAGGTATATGTCGTCGACAATTTTTATGGCTCACCGGGCCAGTTCGACGGATGGACTGCCCTCAGAACGCTGACCGTCGATTACGCCTCACAGTACAGGCCTACAAATATCCATGTCGGCACCTTCGATGGCAATTATCGTTACCCTGACAATATTTCATTGTCGGCATTTACAGACAGCTATGATTTTACTTTGAGTGGCTACCTGGATCCAATGTTGCGTGGAACTGCCACATTGCGGGCTAATCTTGGCTTCAATATGCAACATGCAAGTTTTATGTGGGAGGATAAGGGGGATTACAACCCCTCTCTTATCATAAAATGCGCAGCTCCGGTTCCTCCCGAGGTTGGTATTGACCCACGTTTCTTCTCGGAGGACGGCAGTGTCGAGCTTCATGTCCCGGTCGGAACTCTTGAGGCATACAAGGAAGCAGAGGGATGGGACCAGTTCGGCGACAATATCTATGCCGACATCGACTTCGCATACAATCATGTGGATGATTATGTGGAGGCAAACGGACTTTACTATGGGATTGGATATGATGAACAATCTTACCAACCCTATGCTTATGTAATCGGTCCTGTCGACCGAGGATGTGAGGAGGTCGAAGTGATGGACCGGGTTGACTGGAATTATCAGTCGCTGCCTGTGAAGAAAATCGGTCCGTGTGCGTTCATGAATTGTGAGAACATACATTCATTTTCTTTGCCTGACGGACTTGAAGTGATTGGTGATATGGCTTTCTATGGATGCTGGGGGACATCATATAACGATGATTATTATAGCAGTCCAATCTATTTGCCCAGTTCGGTCATAGAAATAGGCAAAAAAGCTTTTGATGGAGCATGTGTAAATCAGCGTATGCCGGAATCGTTGAAAAAAGTTGATGACGGAGCTTTTGAGAGTGTATTCACTTATGATTTTCAGCACAACAGACCCGATTACTTGATACTCAACGAGGGGCTGGAGTATATCGGAGACAGGGCTTTTTTCTCCTATAATAATGCATTGAGTATGAAAACACTTGTAGTACCATCCTCTGTTACTCATATAGGAGTTGAAGCATTTGGTGACCGTAACCTGGAAGAATTGGAATTCAGAGGGGATTCTTTCGAGAACTTTGGTTACGACGTAGTGTTATGCGCGAACAATAAAAGCGAGGTGACGCTCCCCACCAGCATAGAGGTGATTCAAGAATGCGCAGTTATGGCCAATAAAGTCATCGTGGGCGAGAATGTGAGAAAGATAATGCCTGCCGGGCTCTCTGCGACAGAGCTGTGGATGCTTCCTGACACCCCTCCCGAAGTTTACGAACAATCAATTGCTTACAAGAGCGACATCAAAGATATCACCCTCCATGTCAAGCCCAATTGCAAGGACGCTTACGCATCTCATCCGGTATGGGGAAAAGTAGGCAGCATCCTTGACGACATTGACTGGATTGAGGTCGAGCAAGGTGACTGGAAATTCAAGGTCGACCGGTATTACAATACCGCCGAGCTTATAGGCTATTCTGGAGACCAGTCGGTTGAGAAATTGGTCTTTCCTTCGGAAGTCACGCTTGACGGCCAGGTCTATCCCGTGGAAACTCTCGGGAAATGGGCAGTGTCAGACTTGAGCTATGGTGCCGAAATCGAGATTCCGGCATCCGTGAACCGCGTCAGAAACTATGCCGTCACAAACAGCTGGCTCGGAAAAGTGACCTGCAAGTCAACCGTCCCCCCGACGGTGGATATGAAGTATCCTTATGCTTTCCAGTGGGCCGCCATGTATGAGCATTACACCACCCTCCTTGTGCCTGTCGGGACTGTTGACGACTACAAGGCTTCCGATTTCGGCAAGATGTTTACCTCCATTGAAGAGGACACCCGGTCGGGCATCGACGCTGTAAGCGAGGGAACTGATTATAATGAAGCGTTGCCGGTCGAGATTTATTCAGTCGGCGGCATGTTGATGTATGACGGCCTGATGTCGGGAGCCAATCTGCCAGCCGGAATCTACATTATGAAGCAAGGGGAATTTGTCGGCAAACATATCGTCAGATAATCCCCCTCCTGAGCCCAACCTCCTCTCTCCCAATCTTCCCAATCTTCCCAAAACTCCCAAGACTCCCATAATTCCCAGCTATCAGCGATGGGAGTTATGGGAGTCTTGGGAGTTTTGGGAAAATTGGGCTGGGAAAATTGGGTTGGGGGAATTGGGGAGATTGGGATTTTCTCTGTCACTTGAAATGCCATACGATGGTGCCGGAGGCGGTGGGGGCGCCTTCTTTGACCGAGAAGCGGCATTCGAGGGATTTCTGGCGGCAACGCTCACGCATCTTGGTGTCGCCGGCCACTGCCCCGTTTGAGCGGGATGGGTCATAGGTGGCGGAAACGACCTTGCCTTGCGAGTCTACTTTCACACGGATGGCTATCTCACCGATTTTGGTGGAGGAAACCTTGTCCCAATGCTCAAGGGTGCGCCCTTTTACTCCGTTGCCGGGAGTGCCTGACACCGCCCCGTTGGCGGAATTGCCGTCGGCCTGGCCGCTCTGCCCCTTTCCTTTGCCGCCAAACGCCTTGCGGGTAGCATCGTCGGCGGTCTTCTTGGCCTCCTGGCGACGCTGGGCTTCCTGACGGGCTTTCTCAGCCTCCAGTTCCTCTTTGGTGGGACCTTTCGGCTTGTTGTCAACCTTCATCGGCGAGGGCTTCTCGGAGCTGACAACCTTTGAGGGGTCAGCCTTATGGCCTGCGTCGCGCAGGTCGGGGGCGTTCTGGGTCGGCTCCGGCTGGTCGACAGGGGATGGAGCGGGAGCGTCGTTGACAACCTCGTCAAAGGTGTCACCCACGCGGACAAACTCTCCGGAGGCATACAGGTCTTCCACTTCATTGAAGACAATCTCCTTCTCCGGCTCGGGAGGCCAGACGGCGACCCCCTCGGGGGGATATTTGAGGAAGCTGAACAGCAGGCAGAGCAACAGCAGGAGATGGAACACCAGTGTGCCTCCAATGGCCCACGCCTTGGAGGAACGGTCGGAGCGACGTTCTGTGTTCCGGTTACTGTACATTTTCTGCGGCTGGTGAGGTTGGGGTTACTGCTACGGTCGCGTCACCTTCGGTGGTCTCCGACTTGTGGGCGCGGGGATTGCTGACCGGCTGGGTGGCCAGCACCATCTTGAGGTTGTTCTCTGCCCCGATTGACAGCACCTCCACGATACGGCCATACCTGACGGTCTCGTCGGCATAGAGGGCCACGAAACCGGTGGAGTCCTGTTCGTTGGCCATCTTCAGGAACACGGGGAGGGTGGAGAGGGTGACAGGCTGGGGTTTCTCGTCGGCGGTGGAGGCGAAAATCGAGTCGTTGGCATCGATATACACCCTTGTCACCGGCTTGATGGCGCTCTGCTCCGTCCCCTGGGGGAGGTTGACCTCCAGACCGGTGGGGAAGACGAAGGTGGATGTCACCATGAAGAATATGAGCAGCAGGAAGATGACATCGGTCATCGACGCCATCGAGAAAGCCGCCATAAGATTGTTCTGTCGTTTTAGCATCGCTGAAACGGTTAAGGGTTACTGGCTAAAGCTTTTGGAAACGCACACCAAATCAGCGGGCAGGCTCGTTGAGCAGGTCCATGAACTCCATGGTCTTTGCCTCCATACGGTTCATGACGGCGTTGACGCGGGCCACGAGGTAGTTGTAGGCGAAGAGCGCGGCCACACCGACAACCAGACCGGCCACGGTGGTGACCAGGGCGGTATAGATACCGTCGGAGAAGGTCGAGATGTTGGCCGAGTTACCCTGCGAGGCGATGGAGTAGAATGCCTCCACCATACCGATCACGGTTCCGAGGAATCCGAGCATCGGTGCGCCGGAGGCGGTGGTGGCCAGCCAAGGAAGCCCCTTGGAGAGGTTTGCCACCTCAATGTTGCCGGTGTTCTCGATAGCCGACATGATATCGTTGACCGGGCGGCCGATACGGCTGATACCCTTCTCGATCAGACGGCCATAGGGGGAGTCGGTCTTGCGGCAGAGGTTGTAGGCACTTTCCACCTCACCCTCGTGGATATAGTCGCGGATGCGCTTCATGAATGAGTCATCCAGGCGGTTCGCCTTGTTGATGACAATCAGACGCTCGATGAATACATAGACGCAAATCAGCGACAGCAGGGCCAGGGGTATCATCAGAGGCCCCCCTTGGAGACAGAGGTCCCACAGAGAAAGTTCGGCCACATTTGAAGCAGCCTCGGCGGCAGCCTGGGGTGCGCCTGTCAAGGCGGCATCGGCAAGTATCATATTCTTATATGAGTTAAAAGTTCGGTGTTATGATTTGAGGGCTTCCTTGTAACGCCTGATTGCCTCGGGCAACCCCATATAGAGCGCGTCACAGATGAGGGCATGGCCTATCGAGACCTCGTTGAGGTAAGGGACATGCTTATGGAACCAGGCGAGATTGTCGAGGTTGAGGTCATGGCCGGCGTTCACACCCAGCCCGGCCTTGTGGGCGGCGCGTGAAGCCTCGACATAAGGGGCGACAGCCTTCTCCGGGTCTGTGGGATAGAGATCGGCGTAAGGCTTGGTGTAAAGCTCCACACGGTCGGCTCCGGCCTTGGCGGCCAGACGGATGTTCTCGGGATTGGTGTCCACGAAAATCGAGGAACGGATTCCGGCCTCGCGCAGACGGTCGACTATCCCGGTGAGGAATTCAGCATGGGCCGCGACATCCCAACCGGCCGAGGATGTCAGCACACCGGGCGCGTCAGGAACCAACGTGACCTGTTCGGGCTTGATTTTCAACACGAGGTCTATGAATTCATCAGAGGGATAGCCCTCGATGTTGAACTCCGTCTTCACCAACGGACGGAGACGGATGACATCGTCGCGGCGGATATGGCGCTCATCAGGACGGGGATGCACCGTGATGCCGTCTGCACCGAACGACTCGCAGTCGACTGCGACCTGCTGCACATCGGGGACATTCTCCCCACGGGCGTTGCGCAGGGTCGCCACTTTGTTTATATTGACGCTCAGGTTCGTAACCATTATCGCTGAAATAATGTTATAATAATATAAAGTAGGTAAGGAATCAAGGATTTTTTCCTATCTTTGCCCCGGAAATCATTCTGGGGCTATCAAGCCACAAAATTAAAAAGAATATTTCTAACCCGCAAAAAAAGATTGGGGAAAAGATGGACAACGACAAACTCCAGAAATACATCTCAGGAAGCCTTTCACCACACGAGAAGGCAGAGACTCTGACTCCTCCCCTCCCCCAGGAGGCGAGCGAGCTGCTACTGTCCTGTTCCCCCGCAGACTACTCCGCCTCATCCATCGCCCGCGCGGTGGAGGATTGCGACGCCCAGCTGCTGGGACTGTCGGTGACCGGCATGCGCGATGACGCCGGGTTGCCGGTCATTGCCCTGAGAGTGAATGTGCGCGACGCCTCAGGTGTGGCCCGTTCGTTGCGGCGTTACGGCTATGACCCATTCTTCGTCGGCTCAGCGCCCGACTCGGCGATGCGCCGCCGCGCCCAGGAGAGAGCCAACGAGCTTATCCACTATCTTGAGATGTAAGCCTCTGACCTATGATAGTAGCAATCAACGGAAACCGTCATCAGGAGAACCATCTGGCCGACATCGAGCGGCTGGTCAGCGACCTGATGCGGCGCGACAACAAGGTCGTGATGTCTGACCGGTTTCTTGACTATCTGGTGGGGAAACTCGGATCGAGATTCGCCATCGGCATCCATCATATCCGCCTGTCAGAACAGCCCCTGGCCGACCTGGCCGTGGCAATCGGGGGTGACGGCGCATTCCTGAAGACCGCCGCCTGGGTCGGCGACTCCGCCACGCCTGTGGCAGGAATAAACACCGGTCACCTCGGCTTCCTGGCCGCCTTCTCGTTCGACCGCCCGGAGGAGATAACCGACCATCTCCTCGGAGGGGACTACGCCACCGAGAAGCGCTCACTCATCCAGGCCGAGACCCCGGCGGGCATATTCCTGGCTCTCAACGAGGCGGCAATCACCCGGGGGGAAAACGCCTCAATGGTGACTGTCGACACCGAGATAAACGGCCACCACTCACTGACCTACAAGGGTGACGGACTGATAATCGCCACCCCCACCGGCTCCACCGCCTACAACCTCTCGGTCGGAGGCCCGATACTCGACCCATCCGTGGCCGGATGGGTGATTTCCCCCATCGCCGCCCACTCCCTGTCGGTGCGCCCGCTGGTAATCAACGACTCATCGGTGCTGACAGCCACCGTCACCGTGCGCGCCCAGTCATTCAGGCTGACTCTCGACGGCAAGCCCCTCTCCCTCCCGGCCGGCTCACGCCTGGTGTTCCGCAAAGCTCCCTTCCCCCTGAATGTGGTGACCCTCCCGGGCCACACCTTCACCGACACCCTCCGCTCCAAGCTCGGTCTCGGCGGCTGACCTCACCCCACCCTCCCCCCTCCTCCAAGAATCCCAACAATCCCAAGAATCCCAACAATCCTATAACTCCCAATCCTCCCATCCTCCCGGCAAATGCCCGTAATCGGAGAAATAACCCACCGGCAATTGGGACGCGTCCTCATTAGCGCACGCCCCAACAGCCGCCGCGCCACCGCAAGATGGCGCAACGGGCTTGTCAACCTCAATGTGCCACGTCAGCTCGGCCTGCCTGACATAAACCGGTTGCTCGACGACTTTGCCCCAAGGTTGCTCGCCTGCCGCCCGACGCTGCGCTATTCAGCCCCGTCGCGGATGACCTTCCCGGGAGTTGAGTTCATAATCGCCCGGCAGAGCGTCGCCCCCTCCCGTATGCTCGCGAAAGCCACTCTTCCGGTCTGTTCCCTCGAAATCGGCACCGACTTCGACCTTGAAGAGGAAGATACCGTCCGTATGGTCAGCTCCATGCTTTGCCGGATGGCCCGTAAAATCGCGCCCGAAATACTCCTCCCAAGGGCACGCGAACTGGCCGCACGGGTGGGACGCAATCCCGCCGGATGGGCCATCTCGACCGGATTCCGCACCCTCGGCACCTGCTCTTTCCGGGGATACATCTCCCTGAGCTATGCCCTGGTATTTCTTCCCGCCGAACTGCGCGACTACATAATCTGCCACGAACTCGCCCATCTGTCCGAGATGAACCATTCCCCCCGGTTCCACGCCCTGCTTGACAGATACCTTGGCGGACGTGAGGCGATACTGGTGAAACAGCTGCGCGACTACTCCTGGCCGGTGCTGCGCACCTGACCCCGCGAAAAACACCTTCATACCTGAAAAACCTCCCAACAAACCGATGAAAGCCCCATAAAGGACCATGAAACCGCTATGTTCACGGAATTTCCGACCGTGAATTTGGTTTATTGATATTTTTTTGCGTATCTTTACACGCTGGTTCCAACCGCAATACATATTGTTCCGGATGTATCGCTTTTGCTTTGCCGGGCACGCAACGCCCACCCAACAAGTCCGATGCACAATGACGTTGCGCTTAAAACCGTGGAAACTAAACAATAACAAATCAAAACATAGAGTTTAACATGAAACTTAAACTGTTTCCTTTGATGCTGCTCGGCGCAGCCGTTCCTTCCGTGGCACAGACCGCGGCGGTCTCCGGAACGGTGGTCGACGCAGGCACTGGTGCGCCTGTATCCGGCGCGACCATATCGATCCAGGACCAGGGAATCACCGTCACGACAGGCCCCGCCGGGGATTTCCGCATCTCGACAGCCCTGCCCGGAGAGGCAGTGCTGACTGTGTCAGCCCCCGGTTATGCCGCCGGAGCCACACAGCTACGCCTGTATAATGACCAGAGCGTCAACGCCGGCAACGTGATCCTCGTGTCTGACGACGACAACGAGTTTGTGGTTTTCACCGAAGACAACAACAATGAGCTGCTCTTCGACGAGTCCATGCTCGAAGATGAGGAAGGGAACGGACAGAATGTCACCGCCCTCACCGGCGCGAGCGACAACATCTACTACAAGTTCACCCGTTACGGCTACTCGCCGCTTTACAGCAATTACCGTGGTGTCGGTTCCCGCTACCAGGAGACCTACATCAACTCGCTGCCGATGAACGACCTCATCCGTGGCGGATTCTCATTCTCGCAGCTGGGCGGAATGACCTCGCGAGCCTTCCGCAACAACACCTCCACCATCGGACTTGGGGCATCCGCCTACGGTTTCGGCGGAATCTCCGGCTCGCAGAACTTCAACACAATCACCGACACATACGCTCCGGGATTCAACGGCTCGCTGAGCTACACCAACTCCAATTACAACTACCGCGCGATGGCCACCTACTCCTCAGGCCTGACCGACAATGGATTCGCGCTTACCATCTCAGCCATCGGGCGCTACTCCAAGGAGGGTGTCGTGCCCGGCACATTCTACAACTCAGGAGGTCTGTTCGTCTCCCTGGAGAAGGTCTTCGACAAGAAGAACTCTCTGATCATGACCCTCTGGGGCGCACCCACACAGTATGCCAACGGTAAGGCCACCGTGCAGGAGGTCTATGACCTGGTGGGCGACAACCTCTACAATCCAACCTGGGGATGGCAGGCCGGGAAGAAACGCTCCGACAACATCCGCGAGAAGTTTGACCCCACGGCGATGCTGACATGGCTCCACAAGGGAGAGAAGACCACCCTCACCACCTCGGCGGCCTTCCGATGGACCAGCTTCGCCCGCACCCGTCTGAACTACTACAAGGCCAACGACCCCAAGCCTGACTATTACAAGAACCTCCCCTCATACTTCATCTACGGGCAGGACACTCCCGAATGGGGTCTGTATGACTATTACACCAACCTCTGGGAGAACAACATCGGCGGAATACAGCAGATTGACTGGGATGCCATGTATCTGGCCAACCACCTCAACAACATCCAGAACCAGTCGCTCCCGGCTGACCAGAAGAAGGGTTCGAGCTACATCCAGCAGATGGAGCATTCCAAACAGTTCAACTTCATCGTCGGCTCGACTCTCAACCACCGCTTCACCGACAACATCACCTTCCAGGCCGGCCTGAACTTCAACTACACCCGCTCCTCCGACTACATGACAATCAAGGACCTCCTGGGCGGAGAATTCTGGGTAGATGTCGATCCTTTCTCAGACCGCGACATGTATGACCCCTCGGCCAACACGGACATCCTCCAGAACGACCTCGACCATCCCAACCGCAAGGTGGTCAAGGGTGATCGTTTCGGATATGACTACAATATCCACGCCATGAAACTCCAGGCTTGGGTGCAGAACCAGCACAAGTATGCCCACTGGGACATCAACTACGGCGCGTCATTCTCATGGGAGGAGTTCTACCGCTTCGGCCACATGCGCAACGGTCGCGCCCCCGAGAACTCGCTCGGCAAATCCAATACCCTCGACTTCGAGGACTTCGCTGTGAAAGCCGGCGTCACTTACAAGCTCGACGGCCGCAACTTCTTTACCGTCCAGGCCCAGTATTCGACCGACGCTCCCCTGATTTCGGATGTCTACATCTCACCCCGTATCAAGGACACGACCATCAAAGACCCCAAGTCGCAGAAGACTCTGTCGGTGGACGCGCAGTATAACTGGAACTACCGTCGTTTCCGTGGTTCAATCGGCGCGTACTTCATCAATATGGATGACGCCGTGGAGCGTATGGGATTCTACGACGAGTCTCTCAACACCTTCTGTAACTTCGCCCTCAACGGAGTGAAGCGTCAGTACAAGGGTATCGAGCTTGGCATGGCCTACAAGATTCTCCCGTCGCTGACCGCTTCGTTCGCCGGAACCTACGCCAAGTTCCAGTACAAGAACAACCCGATGGGCATGCGCTCTGTCGAGAACGGCCTTTACGCCGACACCGAACAGACTGTCTACCTCAAAAACTACACCTGCACCTCCACACCCCAGCTGGCTTTCAACATCGCCCTCGACTGGCAGGCTCCCAAGATGTTCTTCGTCAACGTCAACGCCTCCTACCTGGCCGACTACTATGTGAAGCTCGCCTACCCCTTCCACGAGCAGATGCCCGGCATGTGGGAAGTGGCCAACAACACCGAGGAAGTGGAAGCCCTCATGGAGGCATATGCCGACCAGCCCAAACTCGACAACCAGTGGGTGCTCAACGCATCTGTCGGCAAGCTGATCTATATAAACCGCAGCCTGTCGCTCAACCTCAACCTGTCGGTTTCAAACATCCTCAACAACAAGGATTTGGTAATCAACGCCTTCCAGCAGAGCCGCGTAGATACCAAGCGTTACAACATCAACTCGTTCCCCACCAAGCTCCAGTACGCCCAGGGAATCAAGGTTTATTTCAATGTCGGTGTCCGCTTCTGATTCGGGCCGACGCGACAAAATCCAACCAGATTTAACAGACAGAACTGAAATGAAAAAATCAATTCTTTACATAGCGTCGCTCCTGATTGCCGCCGTGGGCTTCTCCGCCTGCGATGACGACAAGGCGATGCCCCCGATGCCGATTCCGGGCGAAGGCCAGGATATCCCGGCCACCAACACTACCATCCTTGAACTGAAGGAGGCTTTCAACGATTCCCAGACATTCAGCTACAATGTCGAGATTGGCGAGAAAGCTGACGGCAGCCATTACATCATCTCGGGTAAAATCGTCTCCTCCGACGAGGCAGGCAACATCTACAAGAACCTGATGATCGAGGATGAGACCGCCGGCCTCACCATCAGTGTTGACCAGACCAAGCTTTACCAGACATACAAAATCGGGCAGACACTGACCATCGACTGCACAGGTCTCTATATCGGAGCATATGGGAACTGCATGCAGCTCGGCACCGTACCCCAGGAGGGACGTCTCTATCCCGGCCGTATCCCCGAGGAAGAGTTTGCCGAGCGTGCCATCGTACACGGCATACCCGGAGCGGTTGCTCCCGAGGTGGTGACCGTTCCCGAGGTGGACGCCGCCCGTCAGGACAACCAGCAGTTCCTGGCAATGCAGAGCCGTTTGGTGAAATTCGAGAACATGGAGTTCGAGAATCCCGGTGAACCTCTGGCAGTGCAGGGTCAGTCGACCTCACGTTACGCGTTTGACGAGAACGGCAACCGCATCCAGCTCTACAACTCCGGCTACTCCTCCATCTGGGCCAACACCCTCCCCTCCGGAAAGGGCAGCATCGTAGGTATCCTCTCATACTACAACCGCGACTGGCAGATACTGCTCGTGGATCTGGCCGGGCTTGAAGGTTTCTCGGGAAGCACCGCGCCTGTGGAATCTGTGTTCGCCGAAAGTTTCGCTTCCGGTCAGGGAGAGTTCACCATCGAGAATGACAACCTTCCCTCCGGCCTACAGTATATCTGGAGCGCTGATTCCCGCTATGCGTGCATGAAGGCCTCGGCATTCGCCAACAACAACAATTACGCCTCTTCATCCTATCTCATTTCACCCGAAATCGACCTCTCCGGCTACACCGATGTCAAGGCTTCCTTCGAACAGGCTCTCAATTACTACGCCGACATCGATGCCGCCAAACGTGAGTCAACCTTCGAGGTTAGGGTAGTCGGCGGAGGATGGGAGACCATCGAGATTCCCGTCTTCCCCTCGTCGCTGTCATGGACATTCATGTCGACCGGACAGATGGACCTCTCGAAATACGCAGGCAAGAAAATCCAGGTGGCTTTCCACTACACCTCCGACACCAAGGCCGGAACCTGGGAAGTAAAGAACCTGAAAATAAACGGATTCAAATAAACCACCGTCCTCTTAAAGAATTTTCAATATGAAATACATAAAGAATCTTTCGCTCGGGCTGCTCGCCGTGTCCGCCCTCATAGGCTTCTCGGCTTGCCAGGATGACATCGACGCCCCCAGCCTTGTCGACGAGGTGCCGGTGGCGACCCTCAAGCCCAACTCCACCATCCTTGAAGTAAAGGAGACTTTCTGGGACAACACAATCCCCTATTGCACCCAGATCGGCACCAAGGACAACGGCGACCACTACATCATCAAGGGCCGCGTGATTTCCAGCGACTATGCCGGCAACGTGTTCAAGTCGCTCTACATCCAGGATGAGACTGCCGCCCTCCCTCTGTCAATCAACCAGTACAACCTCTATCTCGGCTATCGTGTCGGGCAGGAGGTAGTGATTGACCTCACCGGTCTCTACATCGGCCGTTACGGCGGTCTCGAACAGCTCGGCTATCCCCAGTGGAGCGCCCGCGACAATGCCTATCAGCCCACATTCATGCAGCCCGGAATCCTCGAAGGGCATGTGGAGCTCAACGGTCTTCCCGAACCTGAGAAAATCGACACCCTCCTGCTTCCCTCGATTGTCGAACTGAACTCCAACGCCACCACCGCCGAGTATCTCCAGAAGATGCAGGGTCAGCTTGTCAGAATCAACAATGTCAAGTTCATCCCCCAGGACGGCCTGGATGTCCTCGGGATCTACCACGAGAATGTCAACCAGACCATCCAGGACGCCAACGGCGCACAGCTGACCATCCGAACCTCGGGTTACTCCAATTTCTGGAACACCCCTCTGCCTGAGGAGAATGGCGACATCGTCGGAATCCTCGGATACTATTACTCATCTTCCGATCCCGAGGCTTCATGGCAGCTCACCCTCATCGACAAGGAGGGCATGATGAACTTCGGCAATCCGACCCTCCCGCTTGGAAGCAAGGAGCGTCCCTACACCATCGCCGAGGCTATCAAGGCTGAGACCGCAGGCACCTCCGCGACCGGTTGGGTCGAGGGTTACATTGTCGGCACAATCGCCCCGGAGGTCGAGAACATCACCTCATCCTCACAAATCGAATGGGGCGCTGACGCGACTCTCGCCTCCTCTGTCGTAATCGGTGCCACCAAGGACACCCGTGACCTCAACGAATGTCTCGTGATGGCCCTCCCGCAGAACTCTGTGATGCGCGCATATGTCGCCCTGGCCAACCATCCCGAGAACCTCGGCAAGAAGCTGATGGTCACCGGACGCCTGGAGAAATACATGGGCACATTCGGCCTTACCGGCCTCACCGGAACGGCTGACGAGTTCGAGCTTGAAGGTGTGGAGATTGTCGTCGGCGGCACAGGAACAGAGGATGACCCCTATGATGTCACAAAGGTCATCGGCTTCAAACCCTCTTCGACCACCGACTCGGAATATCCCGGTGTATGGGTCAAGGGCTACATCGTCGGAACTTACCACGACTATGACGCCCACTTCGAGACCGCCAACGCCTCCAACAACAACATCCTGCTTGCTCCCAGTCCCGATGTCAAGGACAAGAGCCAGTGTATCGACGTTCAGCTGCCTTATGGCGATGTCCGCAGCACCCTCAACCTGGCCAACAACCCCGGCATGCTCGGCGCTCAGGTAGAACTTTACGGTGATGTGCTGAAATACAACACTATGCCCGGTCTCAAGAACACCACCAAGTACAAGATTCTCACGCCGGGCACCGGCGGAGGCGACACCCCGACTCCTCCCGTCACCGCAGCCGGACTCGACGAGAACTTCGATGCCTCGACATCCCTCCCCACCGGGTGGAAGGCTGTCAAGCTCGAAGGAAACAAGGCCTGGTATGTGGCCACATTCTCCGGCAACAACTACGCATCAATGACAGGCTACAAGGGTACCGCCCCATTCGATTCCTGGCTGGTATCCCCGGCTGTAGACCTCTCCAAGGTATCGGCAAAGAACCTCTCCTTCAGGTCGCAGGTCAACGGTTACGGCTCGACCACCTCTACCATCGAGGTATTCGTCCTCAGCTCTGACGATCCCGCCACCGCTACCAAGACGAAGCTCTCCGCATCCTGGCCCACACCTCCTGCTTCCGGTTACTCCTCATGGCTCGGTTCAGGTACAATCGACCTCTCATCCTTCTCCGGCACCGTCTACATCGGTTTCCGTTATGCCGCCACAGAGGATTCCAACTACGCCACCTGGTGTGTCGACAATGTATGCATCCCCGCCAAGTGATCCCCTCTACCGTAAATAATCCCTGAATGATACGCGGGGCGCCCCTCTCGACAGGAGCGCCCCGCCTTTCAATTTATGTCATTAGCGGTAAGGGGATGAACCCTCGGGGGAGGGTATCCGTTTTTTCGATGGAGGGTATCGTAATTATCCTTGATGAAATGTTTGTGAGGAGGGACGGAGGAGGTAATTTTGCGGCGTCAAACGGAAATAACTCCGTTGACCGACCGAGGGGCCGCAGCCCGAAAGGTCTTGCCGCCTCCCTCACAACTGAATCAAGCATTATGGACCAACCGATTTTAATATGGTGTGTGATAATGGGGATTCTGCTCCTCACGTTTGTTTTCCATGCTCTGGAGAAACTGCGCGACCAACGCAGGCGACCCCACGCTTTACACCGCCATCACCACCTGGTAGAGCTGGGAAAGGAACGCGAGATGTTCTTCATCCCCGGCGACAGGAAAGATGAGGACTGTGATGAATCCGACGAATAGACTTGACTTCCTTGGTGAATACGCCGCGTGGCTTCTGGGCTGCGGGGCGACTTGTATCCGTATTGAGAAAAACATAGCCCGTATGGCCAAGGCTTTCGGGGTAGACGCTGGGGTAACTATAATGCCCCGCCACGTCGAGATTTACGCGAAGTCGCCGCAAGGAGACCTCGCGCTTCCCGTTGTCATACGCCAGGCTCCCCACTGCGGAATCAACTTCACGGTCAACACCCGCCTGAGCCGCCTGAGCTGGGAGATAGCCGACGGCAAAATCAACTATGACGAGGCGGTCAGGCAGTTCGGCGAAATCATCTCCGCGCCGCCGACTCCGCGCAACGAGGTGTTGCTGCTCACGTCACTGGCCAACGCCTCCTTCTGCCGTCTTTTCGGCGGGGACCTTACTGCCGTGGCGGTAGTTTTCATCGCCACCCTCGTCGGCTTCAAGCTAAAGCAGATAATGATTGCCGACAAACGCGACATCCGGCTCGTGTTTCTCTGCTGCGCCTTCTTCTCGGCGGCGATATGCGCCGGGGCACACCTGTTCGAACTGGGTACCACCCCTGAAATCGCGATGGGGACCAGTGTGTTGTATCTCATTCCCGGTGTCCCCTACATCAACTCGGTCAGCGACCTGCTGGCCAGCCATTACCTCTGCGCGTTCAGCCGCTTTGTCGACGCGCTGGTGTTGACTGCCTGCCTCTCCGTTGGTCTGTGTGCCGGCATGTACCTGCTCGGTCTGCGTATTTTCTGAAAATTCCACATATGGAGCTTACTCTGATATTGAAAATTCTTGAGGACGGATTGTTCGCGGCGATAGCGGCCATCGGTTTTTCCTCCATCAGCAACACTCCGCGACGCGCATACCTCTGTTGCGGGGTGACGGCTGCCGTGGGACACGCCCTGCGTTTCATACTGATGTCCCCCGACCTCGGAGGGATGGGCATAATCTGGGCCAGCACGATAGCCGCGTTTGTCATCGGGGCGATCGGGGTGTTGCTCGCACCAACCGTGAAATGCCCCGCCGAAGTCTGCCTATGGCCGGCGTTGCTTCCTATGATTCCTGGGATGTATGCCTACCGCGCCGTGGCGGCGACGATTTCCTGCCTGTCGGCCGTCGACGAACCGACCTTCAACCATTACCTCTACCTGCTCAACTACAACGGCATGACCTGCGTGTTTGTAATCATAGGTATGGTGGTGGCGGTCAACCTGCCTGTCTTCATGATGAAACGTATATCATTCCAGGCCACCCGGTGAGCCTGCCCGACTCCATACAACGACCTCCATGGAACTAAGACAACTGAAATATTTCGTGAAAGCGGCCGAGACACTCAGCTTCTCGGAGGCCGCTCGTGCGCTGAACATCGCCCAAAGCACCCTGTCCCAGCAGATAAAGCAACTGGAGGAGGACCTCGGGGTGACCCTCTTCAACCGTCCGGGCCACTCCCTGACACTCACCGAACCGGGAGAGGAACTTCTGCCCCGCGCACGCAAGACACTATGCGAGGCGCAAGCCTGTGTCAGCCGCATGCAAGACCTCGGCAACCTCCTGACCGGTACATTGGAAATCGGGGTGACCTACTCCTTCAGCCCCATCCTGACCGAGACAATCATAGATTTCATGAAACTCCATCCCGGAGTGAAGCTCAACATCCATTACAAGCCCATGGCCGAACTGATGGACATGCTCCACGACCGTTCGGTGGATTTCGTGCTGGCATTCCGCCCCTTGGTGTGCGACGAAGAGATAGAGTCGCATGTCCTTTTCGACAACCAGCTCTCGGTGATAGTTCGCGACAACCACACCCTGTCAGGGCATGACAAAATCACCCTGGCCGAACTTTCGCGCCACGACCTGGCACTCCCCACCCGGGGACTGCAGGCACGCAACGCCTTCGACCATTGTGTGGCACCCCATCTCTTCCCCCTGAAAGTGAAAATCGAGCTTAACGAGGTCAATATCCTGTTGAAGCTAATCAAACAGAGCGATCTGGTGACGGTGCTGGCCGAGGCCACCGTCCACAATGAGACAGGCGTGAAAGCCATTCCTCTTGACATCCCCTCAAACAATATGGAGGGATGTGTCCACATGCTCCGCGACTCATACCACAAACATTCCGCCCTGGAATTCATCCGGATTCTGAAAGACTCCAACGCCGTAAGGCAACGGGTGAGAGACTGGTTCCGCTGAAAACATAAATTCCCCCTGCCGGACAAGTGCCGACAGGGGGAATCTGATTATCCGGGGTTGATTATATCAATGACAGGCTCACAGCACACGCAGGCTGACGGTGGTGCGACCGACTGTCACGAGGTAGAAACCGGGAGCCACATTCACGGTGGCCTCCCCTGCAGCGGTCTCGGCAACAGTCACGAGTGTGGCGTCGGGACGGTATACCCTGACAGTCTCATTGTCGGCGGCTCCGCTCACCTTGATGGCTCCGCGCAGACCACGGACAACAAGCTGCCCGTCGGCAACCGCGCCCTCCACTCCCGACTGGGATATTTCAAAGTCAACAGTCGCCATAGCAGTCTCGCCTGATGCGTAACGTGCGGTGACACCGGCTATATGGCTGCCGTTGCCGAGGCCTTCGAAGAGATGGGAGGTCTCGGTGGTGGATTTCACCTTCTCACCATCGAGATACACCTCATAGCCGAGGATAGCGCCGGCCACCTTGGCGGGAGCCTGCTGGTCAAGACCGGGCACATTCTCGGGAGAACCGATGTATATGTCATCGATGGCGACAAGATAGCACCTTCCGGAGGAGACGCACCGGATGGTCACATATTTGGCCTCGGCGGGCATATCGACAACAATCTGTGTCCATTCGTGGTAATCTATGGTGATGGGATCACCGACCCAGATGAAATCATCGGCCTCTTTACCGGTAGTGGAATAACCGACCATAAGGGTCTCGGTGTAGGTCCACCAGTATCCGCGTGTCCAGAAACTCAACACGAAATCATCTTTCATATCAAGCAGCGGGGAGATGATGTAATCATCGTTAGGCACGGCATGACGTGAAGACATGGCGACAAGCACCTTCTCGCCGCTGTGGGTGTCGATGAAGTCATCAGTCATTACAGGGTCAGCCGCACCGGGATTCATCACTATATACGCCATAGGCTCACCCGCGTTGGGGAACTCATAGTTGGGCGAGAAGTAAGTCTCATCCCCGTCGCCGTCGATATATGACCAGCCAAGTTCTCCGGGGGAGTTGATAGCCCAGTCGTCATGTCCCTCGAAATCCTCGAAGATGTCGGTCAGGACATTCCAGCGGAGCAGACGTTCGGTCGGTTCGCCGGTCTCCTCCAGGATGAGGTTGAACGGCATTTTTGTAGCCTCAGTCAAAGTGAACGACAGGTCGGAATCAGACTCGCCCGACACAATGACATCGGTTGTCAGGGTCTCGAAGCCCTTCTTGGTGCATATGAGGGCATACTCACCCTCCCAGACATTTCCGAAGGTAACTTTCCCCTCCTCATCGGCGGTTGCCGAGTAGCTGTTGGTATTGTCTTTTCCGGCCAGCAGCACGACGGCGGAGGAGGCATCCTCGCCCGGAGCGTTAGTCAGGAATGAAATAGCCACATTGGCGGTCATCAGACGCGGAACAGCAGGGGAGAATGAAGCGTAAGAGCAGCTGCCGTCGGCATGGATGGCCTTGACAGCGAAGCGATACATACCTTTGGCGGCCTCAGACCATGTCTGATCGTCTAAGGAGGTGTCGGTTACGGGGGATTCCGTGAGCTTGACCCAGTTGTCGGGAGCGGCTTCCTCACCTTCAGAAAGTCTCCATACATCATATTTCACAGATGGAGCCTCGACATCACCTTCGGCCTTGCGGGGCGCGCCATAGGGGAGTCCGGTGGCCCGGAGTGTCAGGTTGCCACGGAATATGAAGCTGTTGTCATCGGTATAGCGGCTGGTGAACGGTTCGGTGCGGTAGTCCTTGGTCATCACCATCTTGTCAGCCCTACGAGGATAAGCCGGGTCTTGATTCTGTGAGGAATTGTCCATACAGAGACGGGCATCACCGCGCAGGGTGAACAACGCGCCATTTGGAGCGATTACCGGATAACGGAAGACATGTTCATGCCATACTCCGTTGGAGCTTTCAAGGTTGCTTTCCTCATAAAGAATCCGGTTGGTAGGCTGGCCGTTCTCGTCAAGGTCGAAGACGACCACACCGACAGGTGTGCCAGGATTTGCCGAGTTCCAGACATCCCACAATATCGAAGTGAAGACAGCCGGAGTATCGTAAATAACACCCACGACGGTATATTCAGTGGTGGAAGACATCTCCATGTTGTGGACAAACGGATCCGTACCGTCATCGTAGCGGAATGTCTTGGTGGCATCCACCGGAGCCTCCCAGCTCAGGGAAGCCTTCTGGCGGTCAGCCACAGCGGCCACATTGCCCGGGGCAATGAGCTTCTCCTGGAGGGTGAACACCGGCAGCTCAACATCGCCGTCGAGCGAAGCCACCTCACAGGATGCCGACTCATAGTTGAGAGCGTGGACATCAACCGTGTAACCACCCTTGCGATAGACACCCTCGACAGAGAAGTTGCCGTCGCGGTCGGTCACAGTTGACAGCACATCATATCCATGGACGCTCACTGATGCGCCAGACAGGCCTTTGCCATCGGCATTGACAACACGTCCGGTTATGGTGGCCACAGGTATGGGGGTCAGGGCAATCTCCACATTCTTATGTTCGAGAGGCTGGAATTCATATGTACCCGACTTAGGTTCGAAACCGAAGCAGGAGACAGACCAGGAATAGCTTCCGGGAGCAATCTCGATGAATTCAAACGCGCCGTCAGCGCCGGTTGTCACAGGTTTCCATGTCTCGCCGAAAGAGACAGTCGCGCCCTCGATGGGATTGGTTCCGTCAGTCACCGTACCGGTCAGCCATGCGGCCTCATTCTCCTCGACAGTGACATTCGAGATATACAAGGTAGACAATGTGGGGGTCCACTGAGCGTGGAATCCGAGATAATAGACTCCCGATTCCTCGATTTCAGGGAGATAGACATATGTCTTGTTAAGATACAGGAGATCTGTGGTGAACTCCTTGAGTATAGTGGCCTGTCCCTCGGCAGTAGCCTCCTTGCCGAAGGTCACAGTGTAATGAGCAGGATAATTGGGATTCATGCATCCGGCATCATAGACAATCTTGTATGCTTTCCCGGCCTCAAGACGCATAGGCGGAGTAATCAGCATATCATCCACAGTGCGCTCATATGCTCCACGCATAAGCATGGTGCGGCGTCCGTCCAGAGTGTTGCTCCGTTCCCATGTGGCATTGTCGCCATTGTTGTCGATGATCGTCCACATCAGCAGCTCCTCGGGATTCTCGAAATCACAGGTGTAAGGTAGCGGCATTTCCGAGCCTACCACAACAGAGCCGGAAGAAGCAGTCTCACCTGCTCCGGCCGGGGTGGAGGCAGAGACAAAATATGTGTATACACCCATCTCATCCACCTGGTCTGTACAGCTTGTGGCGGTCAGGCCTGACGCCACTGTGACGTTGCCCGGCATACGCGTCACGTCATAAGTAACTTCGGAGGGATTTATATGGCCTCCATGGGCACCCTTGACCACAGCATCCCAAGTCACGACAGCTTCAAGGCCATTGGCTTCCACACCGATATTGGCAGGGGCGGCGGGAATATCATTACCAATGAAAGTCCTGACACTTCGAGGCACACCATTGCCGCTCGCATTGACAGCGCGGATTTTGTATGAATGCTCCCCTAATGGCAAAGTCGCAGCCAGCGACACGGCAGTTCCCGGCATAAGCTCTGTGCCGGTCCATATCTTGACAGTCTCCTCCCCTTCGGTCAATACGACTGACGAAATCGATTCGAGCTGGCCTCCGGCAGCTGTCTTGGACGGAAGAGTGAAAGAGAAGGTCACGTTGCCGTCATGGGCCGGATCCGAGACTGTCACGGTTGACACTGCGGCAGGCGCGTCATCCTCAGCCAGCTTGAAGGGGACATACAGGCCGGTCATCTCACCGTTGCTGGCAAGGTTTGTTATGAACGAGTATTTGCCGGTCTCGGTATTGACAGTGTTGAAATAGCTGCCATAAGGAGTACATTCGGCCCAATAGAGTATTCCGGTGGAATGGTCAAACTCCATCGACTGCATATAGCGTATTCCGGAATCGACCTTACCGACCTGGGAGAATGTCATCTTCTGCTTGTCGAAAGCATACAGGAAGCCATCGTTAGCAATCGAATATATGTCGCCCTCGTAATTGCATGCCAGAGTCATGAGCCATAGACCGGGGACATCGGCATAGATGGTCGATGAACCGTCAGCCGGATTGACGAGGTGGATATATGACGAATTGGCTCCATAGTGAGAAACAGCCAGGAGATTACCTTCGGAGTAATCGTATGTCATGTCGACATAAAGTGGAGACTCTTCGCTGAGGTCGGCAAGCTTGGTGAGTGTGCCGCTGGCGACATCGAACGTGTTCCACGCCACGGGGCGCGGCCCGGGCTTGTAAGTCTGGGCGTAATAGGTACCGTCAGCCATGGCTCCCGCACTGACGGGAGAGGTCTCGGCCACCATCTCCGGGGATGTGGCGTCAGATACCGGGAAGGTGTACCAACCGACCGGACGCGTGTCGTCGTCGATGAGAAACCCCATCGCCGAGACAGTCGGCTCCTGGGGAGCCTCCCTGCGGAGACTGTCACGCGAGGCAATCGCCAGGAGGGAACCTCCGAGCGCGGCCATGGTGAGAATCGATGTAAATTTTTTCATAAATGCTATATTAACTGTGTTTGTCAGATTGCGTTGTCAACAGATAACGCAAAGTTAACAGTCAATATCACATAAGTCAAGACCAAGGGTTTACAGCTAAGGCAATTTGCCTTAAACGTAAGAAAAAAAGCTGTACGGTCAGAGGTTACGGGCCGTGTCGCGGTAGGCCGAGGGGGTCATGCCGACGGCTTCCTGGAAGGTCTTGTAGAAGGTGGTCATCGACTTGAAACCGACATCGGCGGCAAGCGCCTTCAAGGGATAGTCACCTCCGTCAGGGCCTGACAAGACTCTGACCGCCTCCTTGATGCGATAGCCGTTGACAAACTGGTAATACCCCTTGCCGGTACGGTCGGCGATAATCTGCGACAGATACGTGCGGTTGGTGTCGAGCATTTCGGCCAGACGCTCACGGGTGAGGCTGTTGTCGCGGAACACCTCCTCACGCTCCATAAGAAAACATAACCGGTCAAAGACCGAATCATTTCTGACCGTGGCCGGAGATATTCCGGGATTCGGGTCTGTGGCAAGCTCGCTATCTGAAATGCCATCGGGAGAGACGGGAGGCGCATCCGCCCCGGATGATGGAGATTGAACGCTCTCCGATGACACGGTATCCAACCGGGCCAGCAGCTCACGTTCTCGGGCGAGGGCATCGCGATTGGCCTTGACGATGTTGCGATAGAGATGTTTCTGCCGCCAGTAATGCCTCCAAAGAATCAGAAGTATCACCGCGACAGACATAAGGGAAATAAGCAGGATAGCTGTCTTGCGACGCTCGTCGCGCAGCTGCATCCGGTGCATGTCGGCCTCCTGTTCCCGCCGCGAGATGTCATACTGCACGCGCAGTTCGTTGATTGACCGTTGCTGGCGGTCGGCATATGCCGAGTCACACGCCTCTTTGTATGACTTGTAGACCTCCAGGGCATTCCGGTAGTCGGCACGCCGCTCATAGTTACGGGCGCGTTGCTCCAGCAGCGGAGCCACGGAGGACTGTATCGAAAGACTGTCGGCGAGCTGGAGCCCCCGGGCTATCATCCGGTCAGACTCGGCGACACGTCCCAGGTCTGACAACACCCGCGCATAGGTGCAGTACATTTCAGGCAAAGTCGCTCCCTGGGCCTCTGCGGAGTGGATGACAGCCTTACGAAGCCATTCCAATGCCTCCTCGTTACGACCAAGCGAAGCGCATATCGAGCCGTAAAGGCTGTATACCGCCGCCCGTTCGGTGTAATTCTCACGCCGGGCAATATCGTCGGCCTTGCGGATATACTGCAAAGCCCGCTCATTGTCGCCGGCGATACTGTAAAGGTTGGCGCAATGGTATGCTCCAGCGAAACCCAGATGGGAATTATCATTGGCCACACTCCATTCATAGCAGCTGAGGGCATATTTCAGCCCTGAGACATCGCGGCGCATACTGGCGATTTCCGCGAGATTCGACTCCACCAGTGCCTGCCGGAAAGGATCTCCTATGCGGACGGCATATTCAAGAGCCTTGTAGAAATGTCTCTGGGCAGAAGCGTAATTGGCATGGGCATTGGCTTCATACACCCCGTAGCCGTTATGAATCGACAATCTCAATGTGTCATCACCCAGTTCTTCAGCCAGACCATATGACTTGTCGAGCTGAGATTTGCCGATTTCCGTGTTGCCCAGAATCACATTTGAGACCCCCTGGTAATAAAGGGCCTGGGCCAGGAACCAGTCATCATTCATCTCCCGGGCCGCGTTCTGCATCCTTGACGCGAAGCGTATCGCCCGGCGGTGGTCGGAATTCTGGGTGGCCATCCGGCAACTGTCCCTGAGCCGCCACATCTCGGGGGAGGAACCTTCAATCCTGCACAACACAAGCAGCCCCGCCACCAACATCAGGAGGCGTTTCCAACCGGATTTGTCAAAGCGCGATATGTTATTGCCGGGGTACATTAGTCAAGACGAAATTATGTCAGCCCCACAAATTTAATAACTTTTCCCGACAAATCCAGACCTGCCAGGCGAGACAAGTTCGTCGGGAAGCACTCTCTTATGAGGTGTTTTGTCAGTCTGACAGCATCTGAGAACCGCGTGTTTCACTACTTTTTAAGCCCTATTTTTCAAGACGGCCTTATTGACTATCAGCTATTTAAACTTGAAAAACCACTACTTTTTGCCACTGTCGTATTGTGGCGGCTACCGGAATTCAGTTAATTTGCAAAAAAAATAATCCAACCAGAGTGTTTAATACCTATCATGAAAAATTGCTTTAACCTTGAGAGAATTCTGACGGTCATTACGTTGGCCTGGCTATTCTTCGCGCAGGCTCACGGTGCCGACCGCCTGCTGGTGGTCGGCGATGCCACCTGGGGCAAATGGAGTCTCGACCGGACATCGGTGATGATCCGCGACAACTCTAACGAGAACCTCTTCAGATACACCGGATGGCTCAAAGCTGACCAGGAATTCAAGTTCCTCGCCCAGGCTCAATGGGACCAGATCGAATACCGCAACGCGTCTGAAAATCCTTATGATGTCTCGCGGCTGGCATACTCCGACAACGGAAGCGCACCTGACTACAAATTCAAGGTCGGGGAAAGCGCCAACTACACTATTACCTGCGACCTGGGAGCGATGACCATCTCTGTGGTCAAGGCTGACTACCAGCAGGCTGAGATTCTCCACAATGTTTTGTATCTTGTCGGATCGGCCACCCCGGGCAACTGGAACCTCTGGGAAGCGCTCCCCCTGGCCCAGGACAACTCCAATCCTTTCCTTTTCTCCGGAAAGGTGTCGCTGAAACCGGGCACATTCAAAATCGCCACAAACTGCTATGGCGACTACAACGAGCAGAAATTCTTTTTCCGCGACCCGTCGAATGACGGACGCGTGTCTGAGGACGGCACGGATGACCGACAGTGGACTATCACCACGAGCGGCACTTACGACGTGACTGTAGACCTCTCGGCTTCGACCATCTCAATCATACTCGCGCAGGAAGAACCCCGCGACATGCTCGGCGAATACCGCAGCTGGAGCCGCGATGGTAACTCCGTCGTAATATCCGCCGCAAACGGCACACTGACCCTTACCCCCTACAATGACTATGTGGTGAAAGTCTTTCCCCGCGCCAATGGCGACAACACACCCGAGCGCCGTTCGATCAGCGTGTACGCCTCTCCCCAGGGGAACTTCTCCGTGTCGGAGGAGGGTGGGAACCTTGTGCTTCGCACCTCGGCCACAGTCGTCACCGTTGCCAAGGCCAACTGCCATGTCAGCTTCTCCGACAATTCCGGCAAGCTGGTGCTGCGCGAGAAAAACGGCCTCGACAACAGCATGGCTCCGCGTACAGCCTCTTTCGAAGGCATGAATGACAAGGCCTTCTATGGCGGGGGCTACAATGGCCAGCGCATCAATCATAACGGCAAGACCTTGGTGATGAACAACCGCCAGACCGGCGGATGGGACTGCGACTGGGAGGCTCCCCACAACATCTGCATTCCGTTTGTCGTATCCACCGGCGGTTACGGTCTGCTTTTCGACGACCATCACCGCAATGCGCGTGTCTCCCCCTCTTCGGAAGGCACCACTTACTACTCCGGGAGCCCCACTCCCATCGCGTATTATTATGTAGGCTCGGCAGACGGCAGCATGGCGTCGGTGCTTGAAAACTACACATTCCTCACCGGCCGACAGGAGCTTCCCCCCTACTGGGCGCTTGGCTATATGACCTCCCGTTACGGTTACCACTCACAGGAGGAGGCCGAACAGGTGGTGGCTTCGGTCAAAAATGCCGGACTGCCCCTTGATGCCATCGTCTTCGACCTCTATTGGCAGGGTGAAGGCAATAACGGAATGGGTAACCTCGACTGGTACACTCCCAAATTCCCCGATGCAAAAAAGATGATGTCTGACTTCGCCGCCAAGGGGGTCAAGACAATCTGTATCACCGAACCGTTCTTCACCTCCGATTCCCGCAACTACTCCGTGCTGAAAGAGAAAGGCTATCTCGCCGACGATGATGTCTCCAACATGTGGTGGCTCGGTTCAGACAAGGTGGGACTTATCGATTCATCCAATCCCGAAGCGATGGACTGGATGTGGCAGTTCTACAAGCAGCGCACCGAGGAAGGAATGGGGGGCTGGTGGCTCGACCTGGGCGAACCTGAGAGCCATGACGACGATTCCCACCATATGGGTGGCACCGTCGACCAGATCCATAATGAGTTCGGCGACCTCTGGACAAGCCGCGTCTACCGTGGTTACAAGGAGGATTTCCCCGATGTGCGTCCCTTCCTGATGCCCCGCGCCGGAACCGCCGGCATGCAGCGCTATTCCGCCTTCCCCTGGTCGGGCGACATCAAACGCTCATACAAGGGCCTTGAGGCACAGATTCCCGCGTTGCTCAGCTCCGGAATGTCGGGTGTGGCATATATGGGAAATGATGTCGGCGGTTTCGCGGCTGACGGTGTCGGCACCGACTCCTGGCTCTACCTGCGCTGGATCGAGATGGCCACATTCTCGCCTATGATGCGCACCCACTCCACCGACCGTCCGGAACCCTACCTTCAGGAATATTCCGACGTGTTCGAGTCTGTGAAGAAATATCTCCATCTGCGTTACAGCTATCTCCCATACACCTACACCCTGGCGTGGGAGAACGCGACAAAGGGTACTCCCCTTGCCCGTCCGCTCAACTTCCACGATGTCGCGGGGGCTACTCCCTCCCCCTCCGGAAGCCGTGACCAGTATCTCTGGGGACGCGACATCATGGTGGCTCCGGTTGTGACCTGCAACACCTTCAAACGTTCGATTACTTTCCCCCAGGGGACATGGGTAGACCTCAACGACCTGACCAAGGTGTATGCCGGCGGCTCGACCATCGAATATGACGTTCCTCTTGAGAAACTCCCCTATTTCGGCCGCGTCGGAGCGTTCATCCCGCAGTTCTCGCAGACCGCCTACACCACCTCTTCGGAAATCGACAACTCCCGTCTGACCGTAACCTATCTCGCTCCGATTGCTAATGGCAGCCGTGCGCCCCGGGCTGAGTCTGCGGCTGTCAACCGGTCGGTGATGTTCGACGATGACCACACCTCCACATCCACTCTGGAAAACGGCCAGTATATGACCACCACATTCGAAGGTGAGGACACCCAGGACGGCCATATCATCCGCGTCAGCCACAACGGTTCTTATTCCGGAATGCCGTCCAACCGCACCTACACATTCGTGGTACCGGGCTACACCAAACCGCTCAAGAGTGTCGGCACTCCCGACATCGAGTTATCACGCGCCCAGTCACGCGAAGCATTCGACGCTGCTGCCGACAACTCTTATTTCCTCGACAACGACAACACTCTCTACATAAAGAAAGGGATTCCCACCGACTCCAACACCGCCATCACTGTAAGCTCAAAGGATTACATCAGTGGTCTGGACGAGGTGAATGCCGACGCATCGGTGGTGTTTGAATACTCAGCCGCTACCGGACTCTTCTCTTACTCTCTCCCCGCAGGCTCCACCGGGACATCACTCACTGTGGTGGACCTCCGTGGCAGCGTGGTAGCGGAATATGAGTCGCTTACCGCCAACTCCACCATCTGCCAGACAGCCGCCCCCACCGTGACTCCGGGTCTCTATCTGGCATCACTGGTGACACGTCTCCCCTCCGGAGAGAAAGTAATCCGCACTATCAAGCTTCCGATACACTAATTCCTGTCCGAATCAGACAAAATCTCCTTGAAATCGGTGTGTCAACATCCATCTTTGTTGACACACCGATTTCCTTTTCAACGATGTTTAAGAACATACAACCATCAGGAACAATATTTCACAACCGGCGTTAAGAAATATAAACGCCGCCATCCTCCACCAAGACACGATGACCGATGGCTCCGCTTCTTACCTGAGAATTATCACCACTGTCAAACTAATCACGACCAAAAATGAAAAAGTTCGCTTCAATGCTGCTGCGTGGCGCAGCCCTGTCACTTGTGCTGGCCATCTCTTCCTCCTCCATTTTCGCCCAGGAAGCTCCCGCCAAGAAGATAAAAGACCACCGTACGGCTCCCGAGCTGTTCTTCCTTCAGGAAGGGGATGTTCCCAACAGCTACCTGCTGCTCCCTCCTCCCCCTGACGGGGCATCCATCACTTTCCTCAATGACCAGGCCCGTTACAGCTGGGGCAAGACCTTGAGGAACACCGACCGTGGCGCACAGGCTTTCCGCGACGCACGGGTAGAGGGCAATGGTGTGCCGATGGCTTTTTCGGAGGCGTTCGGTGTCACAATCGACGAGAACACCGCCCCTGAAATCCTCAAGCTCATCGTCGGGATGCGTGAGGATGCCGGAGACCTCGGCACCCGTGAGGCCAAGAATTACTACAACCGCCAGCGTCCGTTCGCTTTCTACGAAGAGGACACCTGCAATCCCGAACAGCAGGAGGAACTCTCGACCAACGGCTCCTATCCCTCGGGCCATACCTCAATCGGCTGGGCCACCGCTCTTGTACTGGCTGAAATCAATCCCGAACGTCAGAATGAGATTCTCAAACGTGGTTACGAGATGGGTGAAAGCCGCGTGATATGCGGTTACCACTTCCAGAGCGATGTGGACGCAGGCCGTATCACAGGAGCTGTCACTGTGGCCCGTCTCCATGCCGACCCGGCTTTCCAGGCTCAGCTTGCCAAGGCCAAGGCTGAGTTCAAGAACCTCAAGAAGGCCGGTAAGGTGGCCAAAGGCACTCCCGTCCCCACCCCGACCACTTCCGACTGATTCCGGTCAGTTTTCTTAAGTAACTGGTCGAAATTATTTTAATGTTTATTCGAGTAAAATCTTCTAAAAATTTTACCGAAGAAACATTGAAATAAAACGACCAGTTAATATAAAATAATTTAGAACAGTTACTTACCTTAAAAACGTTTCTTTTATTTACTGTCTGCTATGAAATCCTATATCTCAGCAATCGCCATGGCCTCCCTGCTCGCCATGTCGGTATCGGCCCAGGAATCATCCGAGCCTAAATTCACCATCAAGCCCACAGGTCGCATCCTCATGGACGGCGCGGTATACATGGGTGGCAATGACGACTACAACGCCGAGTCGGGCGACAAGAAATTTGTCGACGGAGTGGCTATCCCCGACCTCCGACTGGGAGTGAAAGCCGGTTACGGCAACTGGAAAGCCAAAATCGATGTCGGGTTCGGATATGGCAAGGTGAGCCTCAAGGATGTCTACATCGAGTATGACTTCAACGAGCACAACCTCATCCGTGGCGGTTACTTCGTGCCGCAGTTCGGCCTCAACTCCGAGACCTCCTCATCGATGAAGCCCTCATATGAGGAACCGACCTCCAACGAGTTCTTCTACGCCAACCCGCGTCTGCTCGCCCTGTCATATGTCTTCGACAAGGGGCAGTATTTCGCCGCCGTCACCGCGTTTGCCGAAGCCAACGCTATGAAAGAGAATGCCACGGAGATGGACAAGCAGGGATGGGGAGCGCAGACCCGCCTTGTATGGCGTCCGTTCCACTCCGAAGGGAAAGCATTCCAGATTGGCTGTTCGTTCAACTATTCCACCCCGACCGAGGACAACCACACGGCCTTCAACTACACCTCCAACTTCCCCAGCCGTGTTTCCAAGGTCAACCTTCTGAACGCCCAGATCGACCATGCCCGCGGCCTGTTCAAGATGACCCCCGAAGTATTGTTCATCCATAACAACTTCGCTCTTGAGGCCCAGTATTACTACATGAACGTCGCCCGCAAGGATGGTCTCCACAACTACCGCGCCCAGGGTGCCTACGGCTTGTTCCGCACCCTCCTCTTCGGCGGCATCTACGGTTACTCCCACGCTGACTGCGGTATGGCCACTCCTCCGGCCAAATCCCTGGAGCTGGTGCTTGGCTACAACTACACCAACGCCTCCGACTCCCGCGCCGGGATATTCGGCGGTATCTCGAATGACGCAAGCTGCACCTTCAACTACTACATCAACAAGTACATGATTGCCCGTCTGCGTTACTCCTACACCAACGTCCGCAACCGTCTCGTCGAGGGTCTTCTCCCCTCACGCCACGTCAACACCATCGAGGCCCGTCTCCAGATTATCTTCTGACACGCCGCTTCATGTAATAAGCGCTTTATCGCCATAAAAGCCATACGGCCCGCGCCAAAGAGTGGGATGCCCTATTATCCCACTCTTTGGTGCGGGCCGCCGGTGTTTCCACAGGGTGTTAAAAAGTGTTGTGAGAATAACAGTGCGGGCGGTTTTTCTATGAAATAGGGTGGTTGGTCAAATGGGGTGAAGAGGGTGTTAAACTTATTGCGTAACTTTGTGTCAATATTTCCGTGGGATTTTTCCGGAACAGGGAGATGTGTCCCCGCTTCTTAACAAAGATATCGACTTCCATACAGGTTAACGCAAAGATATGAGAGTGAAAAGAGGTTTTATGGTTTTGCCCGGATTGCTGGCGGCTGTTGCCGCCTGGGCCTACTCGGTCTCCGGGGTTATCACAGACGAGACGGGTGAACCGCTGTCGGACGCTACGGTGCGCCTGCTGTCGGCTCGCGACTCGGCATTCATTGCCGGGGGGGTGGCCGACCTTGACGGCCGTTTCTCCCTGAGCGGTGTCAACAAGGGTAAATATATCATCGAGGCCAATTATATCGGTTACGAGAAGGGTTACCGAAACGTGACCGTCACCAATGCGTCGGTGAAGGCCGACACCTTGCGCCTGGGTGACTCCTCGATCATGCTCGGGGAGGTCAGCGCGATTGGTGTCAAGACCCCCATCAAGGTGATGACCGACACGGTGGAGTTCAACGCCGACAGCTACAAGACACAGCCCAACGCCGTGGTAGAAGACCTGCTCAAGCGTCTGCCCGGCGTGGAGGTCGACTCCGAGGGTAAAATCACCGCCAACGGCAAGGAGGTCACCAAAATTCTCATCGACGGCAAGGAGTTCTTCGCCGATGACCCCAAGGTGGCGTCGAAGAACCTTCCGGTCAACATGGTTGACAAGCTCCAGGTGGTTGACCGCAAAAGCGACCTGGCCCGTCTGACCGGCGTGGATGACGGCGAGGATGAGACGGTAATCAACCTGACTGTGAAGAAGGGGATGAAAAACGGATGGTTCGGGACTGTGGAGGCCGGATACGGCACGGATGACCGCTACCAGGCCACATTCAACGTCAACCGTTTCTGGAACGACAACCAGATTACTTTCATCGGTTCGGCCAACAACACCAACGACCTGGGTTTCACTGACGGCAACGGAAACCGTTTCCGCCGTTTCGGTGGTGACCAGGGCATCAACAATTCCCAGAGCTTCGGCGTGAACTTCAATGTCGGCAACGGGGAACTGCTCCGCGTCGGGGGTGACGTGATGTATTCCCACACCGACCGCAACACAATCTCACGCAAGAACCGCCAGTATCTCTTCCCGGATTCAGTGTCATATGAGAACTCCTCCTCCGACGCGACAGACAAGGGTCACAACATCCGTGCTGATTTCCGTGTGGAGTGGAAGCCCGACTCATTCAACACTTTCGACTTCCGGCCCAATTTCTCGTTCAACCAGAACGACAGCCGCTCACTCTCGGTCGACACCCTCTTCGCCGGAGAGCCGGGGTTGCCCCGAGTCAACCGCTCCTTCAACGCGGCGAATGCCTCAGGCCGCAGCTGGGAGTTCGGAGGACGTCTGATTTACAACCACAACTTCGCCAGCCGCCGCGGACGTTCATTCTCGGTTATGGCCAACTACCGCTTCTCGGATGTCACCGAGGATGACCGTTCGCTGTCATACAACCGCTTCTACCGTCTGCTCAACCAGATGGGCAGCGACTCAATCGACATCTACAACCAGTATGCCGACAACCATACCTGGGCCAACAATGTATCGGCGCGTGTGAGCTGGACCGAACCGCTGGGAGATGTGAAGAAAGGAAACTTCCTGACATTCAGCTACCGTATTCAGTACCGGTGGAACAATGCCGACAAGATTGTCAACCGGCAGCTCCCGGTAGATCCTTACAATCCTGTCGAGAATCCATATGATGCCGTCCTCGGCCCGTGGGAGTATGTCGATTCCCTGTCCAACAGCTTCCGAAACAATTTCATGACCCAGGATATCCGTATCGGCTACAAGAAGGTGACGAAGATGTACAACCTCGACGCGGGTCTCTCGCTTGTCCCCTCGATGTCCAAGTCGACCAACCTCATCAACGGGGCCAAAAGCATACCGGAGCGTTGGGTGTGGAATTTCGCCCCGTTTGCCCGCTTCCGCTACAAGTTCGACCAGCAGAGCAGCCTCAACCTCTTCTACATGGGCCGTTCGTCGCAACCCTCGATGACCCAGCTGCAGCCTGTGGCCGACTACTCCAACCCCCTCAACGTGGTCATCGGTAACCCGGCGTTGAAACCCACATTCAGCCACAACATCCGCCTGCGTTTCCAGAAATACAACCCCTCCAACCAAAGCTCCATCATGTCTATGGCCGATGCTTCGATTGAGCAGAACTCCATCATCTCGCGCACCGACTACGACGCGATGAGCGGTGGACGTATCACGACCTACGAGAATGTCGGGGGTGTCTGGAACTTCCGCGTCATGAACATGTACTCCCTCCCCTTCGGTGCGAAGAAGACCTGGAGCTTCAACAACAATGTCTTCATGATGTTCAACCAGCGGATGGGTTACAACAACGGCGACCGCAACCGCTCCCAGGCGCTGATGTTCGCCGAGTCCCCCTCGCTGGCCTTCCGCCCCTCCAACCTCGAACTGGAGTTGCGCCCCTTCTACCGCCTGAGCCTTACCAACAACTCCCTCCCGGCGGTCAACACCCCGACAATCCACAACTATGGCGCGGGATTCAACGGCACCTACTACACCCCCGTAGGCATCATCCTCGCCACCGATCTCAACTACAACGCCTCCAAGGGTTACGCCGAAGGCTACAACCAGAACGAATGGATGTGGAACGCCTCCATCTCCTACCAGTTCCTGCGCGGGGGCGCGGCCACCATCATGCTGAAAGTCTACGACCTCCTCCAGCAGAAGCAGAACATCCGGAGGTCTGTCACCGCCAACTACATCGACGACTCGGAGTACAACTCCCTGACCCGTTACTTCATGGTGACCTTCACCTACCGCTTCAACACTTTCGGCAAAGGCAACGAACCTGCCTCCCGCAACGAACGTCGCTGGGGACCTCCCGGAGGAGGCCCCGGCGGTCCAGGCCGAGGTCCAGGTGGCCCCCGCTGATTCCCCTCCTCCCCTACCACCGCGCCGCGCGACCGGCCCCCCCGTCGCGCGGCGCGTCGCATAAGCGTCACATAATCAAAAATATACCCCCCAATTTCATCAAAAATCCCCTCCACATCTCCCATCAACCCACCTCGATTTTCCCAAACATCCCCCTCGGTGTCCATCAATACACCTCCGTTCCCCCTTTGTAGGGACGCGCCGCGGCGCGTCCGCGTCAACCCAACCATTGTCGCCGCTAAAAGGTCTCACGCAGATTCCGCAGATACGCAGATTTCTCGCAGATATTATGAAGTAAAAGTCTCGCAGATTACGCGGATTACGCAGAGGCCATCCGGACGTTATTCCCGCGGATTGGGGGTCGCTCCGCTCCCGGAAAGCTCTCACAGATTTCACGGATTACACAGATTTCACGGATTGGATTCGCTACGCTCATCGGATTCCACAGATTAAGGCTGATTCCTCTGATTGAAGTTGATTCCTCAGTTTCCTGCCGGATGGCAATCTGCGTAATCTGTGTAATCTGCGAGACCTTGTTTTTAATAAATTAAGCATATTGGATTTATTCCGGTCATCGGATTCCACTGATTACTCGGGAAATGGAGAGACACGATGATTCCGAAGAATGTCGCATTTTGATTTGTTTTGCCATATTTCCAAGATTTGGCGAATTTGAAAATTTGAATTATATTTGCAACGCAATAAGGGGTTTGCAGAATACTGTCGTCATTCTGCGGACGTTATTTATTGCCGCTGTGGTATGTTGCCATAGTGAGTACATTTCGAAAAGCGTTTACGCGACGTTCTTTCTGACACTCGGAAATCTGGAAAATTTCAATTGGAGTCAGGACTGGACAACGGTAGACGCTCATGTGGGTATGTATCCTCCGGTTTCGGGTTCATGTGCAATGAGCCCTTGATGCCTATGCATATTCTGCGTGAGGTCTCTGCGTTGTCTGTTTTACTCCAATGGGCAATTCCAGAGCCTCCGAGTGTGAGACAGATGACGGGTATGGCTCTCACGCTTTATTTTTTAATCGTGCTGCCTTGGGGAGCGGGGGCACTTGCAATCCATAAAGAACATGAAGAAATCTGTTCTGTTTTTTGCCATGCTTTTCGTATGGCTCTCGGTCTCGGCAGTAGGTTTGGGAGAGTGTGTCTATGAAGGTTTCAGATACTCCTTACAAGACAACGGCTCATGCACATTGACCGCGCCGTCCGGCTCACGGGCGGAAGTTACCGGTGAAATTGTCATCCCTTCAACGGTAAGCCACAACGGGAAATCATATCGAGTAACCGCCATTGGCAGGATGGCTTTTTACAAATGCTTGAATCTCAAATCTGTAAAGCTACAGCCCTCGTCAATAGTCCTTCATCCTTCCGCATTTGAAGGATGCAAGAATCTTGAATCATTTAGCGGAGTCACTTCCACAGTGATTATTTATCCGCAATCGTATGCATTCAAAGACTGTTCGGCTCTCTCTGACATGACCGACATCGAATTCTATGTCAATGATTATAATCTTGGCCTATCTTATCTCGAAGATGGCGTGTTTCAAAACTGCTCAAATTTGAAAACAGTGGTTTTTAATTCAAACACAAATGTAGTTGGCTACGATTTTTTCAAAGGCTGCTCGCAATTGTCTGACATAATATTGCCGTCAAGCGTTCATACAATCGGGAATAGAGCCTTTGAAGGTTGCAGTAATCTCAAGTCCATCAATCTTGACAATGTCACCTCTATATATGATAACGCATTCGCATGGAGTGGCCTGACGTCCGTCAATCTCTCAAGCGTGGAGACGTTAGGCAGTAGTCCTTTTTTGGGTTGTCACGACCTCAGCAGCGCTTATATCGGCGAGAAGTTGTGGGAATGTGGTAATCCTTTCATACAATGTATAAATCTCACACAAATAACCGTCTCAGACGCCAACCCAAATTTCCTATCAAGGGATAACTGCCTGTATGAGCAACAACATGATGGGGATGAATATGCGCCGAATAACCATTACTATTTGGTGACTGCCCGGGCAGATATGGAGACGTATGAGATTCCATCCGATTTTAATACATTCTTCGATCATTTTTACATAGGAAACTACTTGGGGAATCTAAGCAATTGCACCAAATTGACCCGAATTGATAACCTGCCGTATAATGTAAAGGCCTTTGCAGGTAAGATATTATTACCTGACTATAACTCAACATACTTTCTTTACCAGACCTATGGTCCATATACAGCACAGTCCCTCCCGTTCACTTATGATGGCGAACGTTTGAAAACAAGTTTGGGAGATAACGGAATTATCGGGTCTTATACCCTGGAGTCAGTAACTCTCGATGACGATTTGACAATTGTAGATCCCGGCTTCTCTTTACCATGTGAGATCAGCGGGTTTGATTATTGCACCGCCTTGAAAACGGTCAGAATCCCTAATTCCCCGGCATTGGAATTATTATCCGGTTTCAATGGCTGCACATCTCTTACATCTCTGGATGGATGCGATAATTTACAGACTATTATAGGATTCAATGATTGCCGCAGCCTTGTGAATTTTGTCTTTCCGTCACATCTGAAAAGAATTGTAGGTTTTTCCAACTGCACCAATCTTGAATCGGTTGTTTTTCCCGATGTGACTGAGCAGATTGGTGGATTCAGTGGATGCATTAATCTGAAGGAATTTAAGATTCCTGCCAATGTAAAAAGTTTAGGTGGATTCGATGATTGTCTGAACCTGGCGACATTGAGTTTGCCTGATGGACTTGAAAGCTTGTGCGGATTTTCATCGACATCACTAAACACAGTGACAATCCCCGGCAGTTGCACGGCAATTGAGGAAGCTTTTAACAGTTGTGACAATCTGGAAACGGTTGAAATTCTGGAGGGGGCATCCCAGATAAGCAGGAGTTTCTCTTTCTGTGACAAGCTTAAATCGATTACCCTCCCCAGCAGTATGAAAACCGTAACCGGCTTTAACAATTGCTATGGCCTTGAATCTGTCAAACTTGGCATCAATGTCCAGACTATTGGTTCAAATTCCCATTTTCAATCAAAATTTGCCGCAACTGCTTTTGCTTATTGTCCGAACTTGAAACGTTTTGTCTCGAATGTAAAGCTTGAGGATTTCGAGGGAGCGTTTACCGGAGATTATTTCGATGAATTCATCATTGGTCCAAGTACCAAGAAGAGCTGCGACATTGTCAACAGTGCCAAAAAGATTTATTCCACAGCTCTTACACCACCGACAATCGAGAACAGCCAGAAATATGACGGGAACGCCGAACTGTATATTCGCTCAGAGGCTTACAATGCCTATATGAGCGCTTCTCCCTGGAAACAATTTCCAGCAGAAAAGGTGCATCGGCTTAATGAAATAAAGGAGGTTGTCCTCGATATTGAGACCGTCAAGGCGAATCCAGGCACCTCTTTCAAGATCACATACACATTGAAACCAGCCGATGCCGATCTGCCATATGTTTATTGGCAGTCATCCAACCCTGAGATTGCATCCGTTGATGACGATGGAGTTGTCACTTTCCATCAATCGCAAGATTCCGACCAGGAAAAGATTGGTTTCGCCGAATACGCCAACGAAAGGGATAATGAAGACTCGATTTGTGAAATCCAAGCATTCACTCTTTACAGCACAGAACCGGTAGCAGTTTTGAAAATCGTCAGCCCAAGTTCATCAATAGAAGGGACAAACGAAGAGATAGCTGTCAAAACAGGCGATGTTTATAACTTGCAAGGAATCCTGATTCGTAAAAATGCCACCCGAGATGAAATCGACCAGCTCCCTGCCGGAATCTACATTTATGGTGGGGAAAAAATCCGTGTAGACTGACACACCTGACCGTCAAACATAAAATCTTTTCACCCTCGCGCCGCGCGATAGTCGCCCCTGCCTGCCGCGCGGCGCGTCGTACAATGTGACTGCATCTGATTTTCCCTTTGTAGGGACGCGCCGCGGCGCGTCCGCGTCAACCCAACCATTGTCGCCGCTAAAAGGTCTCACGCAGATTCCGCAGATACGCAGATTTCTCGCAGATATTATGAAGTAAAAGTCTCGCAGATTACGCGGATTACGCAGAGGCCATCCGGACGTTATTCCCGCGGATTGGGGGTCGCTCCGCTCCCGGAAAGCTCTCACAGATTTCACGGATTACACAGATTTCACGGATTGGATTCGCTACGCTCATCGGATTCCACAGATTAAGGCTGATTCCTCTGGTTGAAGTTTGATGCCTCTGATTGAAGTTGATTCCTCAGTTGCCTGCCGTATGGCAATCTGCGTAATCTGTGTAATCTGCGAGACCTTTCTCAAGTAAATCTGCGGGAAATCTGCGTATCTGCGGAATCTGCGTGAGACATTTTGCAAGACGGGGATGGGGAGGAGACGGGGAGAAATCTTTTCCGATATACCGGAATCTTGGTACGATATAAATTCCCCAACCCTTGTTTCCGGCAAGTTTGATACTGAATTTTAAGCGGATGGCAAAATAGGGGGCTGGGGATTAGGTAGTTTGGATTTTTTTTATTAACTTTGCGCGATTTATCGCAGTTAGAAAAAAATTAAACAGATCTGTAATGCTTAACCCAGTTAAAAAGACCATCACCCTGCCCGACGGCCGAGAAATCACTCTCGAGACAGGCAAGCTTGCCAAGCAGGCTGATGGCGCGGTGGAGCTCCGTATGGGAAACACCATGCTCCTTGCCACCGTCGTGTCGGCCAAGGAGGCCGGCGAAGGGGTCGATTTCATGCCCCTCCAAGTTGATTACAAAGAAAAATTCTCATCTGCCGGCCGTTTCCCCGGCGGATTCCTCAAGCGCGAAGGCCGCGCGTCTGACTACGAGGTGCTGACCTCACGTCTTGTCGACCGCGTGCTTCGTCCCCTTTTCCCCGACAACTACCATGCCGACACCTTCGTGCAGATAACCATGTTCTCTGCCGACGGCAACGACATGCCCGACGCGCTCGCCGGTCTGGCCGCTTCCGCCGCCATCGCCGTCAGCGATATCCCCTTCAACGGTCCCATCTCCGAGGTGCGAGTGGCCCGTGTCGACGGCAAATTTGTCATCGACCCCACCTACGAGCAGCTTGAAAAGGCCGATATGGAACTCATGGTCGGCGCCACCGCCGAGAACATCATGATGGTGGAAGGCGAGATGAACGAAGTCTCCGAGGCCGACCTCCTCGAAGCCCTCAAGACCGCCCACGCAGCCATCAAGGAGCAGTGCAAGGCACAGCTCGAACTCGCCGAGATGGCCGGTAAGACCGTCAAGCGCGAATACTGCCACGAGGTCAATGACGAAGCCCTCCGCGAGGATGTCCGTCTCAAGACCTACGACAAGGCTTACGCCGTGGCCAAGGCCGGTTGCGCCGACAAGCACTGGCGCGAGGACGCCTTCAAGGCAATCTGCGAAGAATACATCGAATCTCTCCCCGAAGAGGAGCGCGACGAAAAGGCTCCCCTGGTTAAGCGTTACTACCACGACGTGGAGCGCGACGCCGTGCGCCGCTGCATCCTCGATGAAGGCATCCGTCTCGACGGCCGCAAGACCACAGAGATCCGTCCCATCTGGTGTGAGGTCGACTACATCCCCGGCCCTCACGGATCAGCCGTCTTCACCCGTGGCGAGACCCAGAGCCTCTCGACCGTGACCCTCGGCACCAAGCTCGACGAGAAGATTCTCGACGACGTTCTCAACCAGGGCCGCGAGCGTTTCCTGCTCCACTATAACTTCCCCCCCTTCTCGACCGGCGAAGCCAAGGCACAGCGCGGCGTTGGCCGTCGTGAAATCGGCCACGGCAACCTCGCCCATCGCGCCCTCAAGCGGATGTTCCCCGATGACTTCCCCTATGTCACCCGCGTGGTGAGCGACATTCTGGAGAGCAACGGTTCATCCTCAATGGCAACCGTCTGCGCCGGGACCCTCGCCCTGCTCGACGCAGGCGTGAAGATGAAGCGCCCTGTCAGCGGTATCGCCATGGGTCTCATCTCTGACGACACTTCCGACAAATACGCCATTCTCTCCGATATTCTCGGCGATGAGGACCACCTCGGCGACATGGACTTCAAAGTGACCGGTACCCGCCAGGGTATCACCGCCACCCAGATGGACATCAAGTGTGACGGTCTCAGCTACGAGATTCTCGAACGCGCCCTCAACCAGGCCCGCGACGGCCGTCTCCACATCCTCGACAAAATTGAGGAGACCATCCCCGCTCCCCGCGAGGACTACAAGCCCCATGTGCCCCGCATCGTCACCATGCTCATCCCCAAAGAGCTTATCGGCGCTGTCATTGGCCCGGGCGGAAAAGTCATCCAAGGCATCCAGGAGGAATCCGGAGCCACCGTCTCCATCGACGAGATTCCCGAGGGTGGCCATATCGAAGTCGCTGCAGCCAACAAGGCAGCCATCGACAAGGCTCTCGAGATGATCAACCGTATCGTGGAGCTTCCCGAAGAGGGAAAGACCTACACCGGCAAGGTGCAGACCATCCAGGATTTCGGTGCGTTCATCGAGTTCATGCCTAACCGCGACGGCCTGCTCCACATCTCCGAGATTTCCTGGGATCGCCTTCCCGACATGGAAGCCAGCGGACTCAAGGAGGGAGACCAGGTGACCGTCAAGCTCATCGAAATCGACAAGAAGACCGGCAAGTACCGCCTGTCGATGCGCGCCCTCCAGCCCAAACCCGAAGGGTATGTGGAACCGGCCGAACGTCCCCGTGGACCCCGCCGCGAACGTGGCGAAGGCAACGGTGACCGTCCCCGCCGCAGCTTCGACGACCGTCGCCGCAATGAGGGAGACCGTGGTCCGCGCCGTGATAACGGAGACCGTCCCCGTCGCAATTTCGACGACCGTCGCCGCAATGACCACAACGACTAATCTTCGTTTACCTTTCCCGGAAAGGAATCCAATCCCATAGACACCTACAGCCCCGCCAAGGAAACGTTTCCCTGGCGGGGCTGCCGTATTCTCCCGTCTCCAAGAAAACATATATCCTCCGATTGACACATCGTATTCCACAAGTGGGTCTCACGTCTCTTAAATCCGCGAGACCTTGCTTTAAATCGGCAGTGGATAGACGCAAAACAGCCCCGGCTCACGTCGGGGCTGCTTTATGGCTTACGTTTTATTCGCTATAAACTGGTATTTCAAATCTATAAGACTTGGTAACCGAGGGACTATTCCCTCTTGTTTTCGATACAAAGTTAAGGATTATTTCCGTCGGTTGTATCTCTCTTACTGCAATTTACCTATAATATGCGATAAGGCGGGAGAAACGGGGGCGGCGGTTTGTCCCCTCGCCTACCGGCAAAGGGGACACGATACTTACTTTGTGGTATCTGAGGAGCGGACAAAACGCCAGTAGTTCATCATTTTGTGACGGTTATCTCAAGGGGAAGCTCGACGGAAGAGGCTGTCACTGTCAGGGTGCGGGTCTTCTTGTCGTAGCTCTGCTTGATGCGGGCGGCTGAGGTCACCTTGCGCGGACGGTCGACGTTGTGGATGACGAAGGTGATGGCGCGCTTGGCGGGCATCTCCTTGTAGGTCATCTCGGGTTTGGCAACGGCGAGGGTGATAGCGTCGGCGGTGTTGTCGGCTGTGATGTCAATCAGCGCGTACTGACCCTGGAGGAGGGAGTTGGCAGACTGACGGTTGTCCTCGAAGAGGGTGTAGGATGTCTTGCCGTACTCACCGGCCACGGGATAGTAGTCGATGGTGTAGCGCGAGGCATCGTAGTCGCCGGTGTTACCCATCTTGTAGTCAGCCTTGGGAAGCAACGCGCCGCCACGGGCAAATAGGGGCAGGATTTCCAGCGGGGCTTCCACTGTGGCTGTCGTCCCTCCGGCATAAACCTTGGAAGGGTCGTTGATATCGACCCAGGTTCCGGCTGGGAAGGTCACCTCACGCGATGTCGCCCCCTGCGCCATTACCGGAGCCACCATCACGTCCCGGCCCCAGAGATACTGGTCAGTAACGGAGTCATAGAGGGCAGGATTCTCGTCGTAGTAGCCGAGCGGACGCACCAGCGGCAGACCGAAGCGGGCGTTATCAGCCGCCAGGGTGTAGTTGTAGGGGAGCCAGCGGTAACGTTCCTTGATCAGGGGGAGAAGGATATACTGGTATTCAGGATATTTGTAAGGCTCGGCGGCACGGGTGGCGTGGGTGCGCAGTATGGGGGAGAAGAGTCCTAACTGACACCAGCGCACATACAGTTCGGGATCAATCGGGTTGGAGGGGTCAACGGCGAAACCACCGACATCGTGGCTCATATAGCCGAGGCCGCTGAGACCGGAGTTGAGCATGATGCGTATCTGCGGCTCCATACCGCCCCAGGAACGGGAAACGTCGGTAGACCAGGGGAAGACGGAGAAGCGCTGCAAGCCCGCTGTGCCGCCGCGCATGAGGGTCATCAGGCGCGTGTCGGGATATTCCTCCTTGAAGAGGTCATAGATAATCTGGCTCCACTCGTTGCCGTAGAGGTTATGGTACTGGCGGGTGGTGAGGCCGTTGTGGTGGTACATGCCGTCGGGATGCACCTCAGGCTCCCCAAGGTCGCCCCACCATCCGGTCATACCGCTGTCGGTAAGGGCCTTGTAGCGGTTGCGCAGCCAGAGACGGGTCTCTGGGTTGGAGACATCGAGCATGCCGCCCTCGCCTACCCAGATTTTCACATCCTTGACATTGCCGAGGGAGTCCTTGCCGAACATTCCTCGCGGGGCGAGATAATTGTAGTTGTCGATTGCCCGGCCATTGCGCAGGACGTAAGGCTGGGAGATGGCCACCATGTTGACACCATCCTTCTTCAGGTCGGCAAGCATCTTGCGGTAGGTGGGCCACTGGTCGGGATCCCAGGCCAGACGACCCATGTCCTCCTCCTTGCCGTACCAGTAGAGGTCAAGCACCATGCCGTCGAGGGGATAACCAGCGCGGCGCAGTGAGTCGGCCACCCCGAGGGTCTCGGCCTCGGTGCGGTAGCCGTATTTCGAGGTGATGTAGCCAAGCGACCAGAAGGGGGGAAGATCCTGATGGCCGGTCAGGTCGGCAACCTGACGCGACACACCCGGCATACCATCGGGTGATGCGAAGAAATAGTATGAGAGGGAGGAGGGGGACTCGGAAGCATACTTCAGGGGGGATGCGGCCACCATCTCGGCTGCGGCGTAGTCATCCATCAGGATTCCATACCCCTCGGGAGCCACCAGCAGCGGCATTGTGATGTTCATCTGGCGGATACGGGGGTCGGAGCCGGTGTAGCCGTAATTCTGGCGGTTATACATGACCAGAGTGTCGCCTGCCAGGTTCAGGCGGTAGCCGCGTTCGCCGCCGCCATAGAATGACTGTCCGCTGCCGATAGGCTGCAGCGACAGGGTCTTGCGTCCCTGCGCGTCGACCGGACGCTCTCCGTTGTCATAGATACCTTTGCCTTTGCCGCCGGTGATTGTGACAGCGCCGGTAGCCTTGTCGAGGGTGGCGACAGTACCGCCGGGGGTGGTCAGCACACCGATGTGGGGGTTGTCAATCAATCCGCCGGTGAACATCCCCTCCCGGAGGACAGCGGTCTTGGAGGGGGCTGGCTCCTGGCCGGGGAGGTAGTTGTCGACACGGAAAATCTCATCGTTGAGGGCGGTGACGACAACGGTACGGAACTCCGGGCCCACACTGTCGGCGCGGACGCTCTGAATGGGCTTCGGGGGAATCTGGTCAGGTTCGGGGAATATCGACGGGAATGCCTGGCCCGAGGCCAGAAGGATTACCGCTCCCGCGGCGGCGATTCTGGATTTCATGGAGATATGACGTTAGTGTATTTGGTAAGACATTGTGGTCAGCGCCGGTGACGATCTTTCAGGAGAGAGCCGCGATACGGGCTATATATTTCCCGATGATGTCAAACTCGAGGTTGACACGAGACCCGGGGCGGATGCGGCAGAAATTGGTATGTTCCATCGTGTAGGGGATGATGGCCACACGGAAAGAGTCGGGTGTGGAATCGCAGACCGTCAGGCTGACACCATTGACCGTCACCGAACCTTTCTCGACGGTGACATATCCCTGACGGGCCATCTCACGGTCAACATCATATTCAAACTTGAAATATGCCGAACCGTCGAGCTGCTCAACCTCGGTGCAACGGGCGGTACAGTCGACATGCCCCTGGACGATATGCCCGTCAAGGCGGCCGTTCATCACCATGCAGCGCTCCACATTCACCAGGTCGCCCACCTTCAGGTCTCCGAGGTTGGAGCGACGCAGAGTCTCCTCGATGGCCGTCACCGTGTAGGTGCCGTCGCCATGGAGGGCCACCACCGTCAGACAGACCCCGTTATGGGCCACCGACTGGTCAATCTTAAGCTCGTCGGCAAACGAGCAACGCAGCGTGAGATGGAGATTGCCTCCCTCACGCACTGCGGAGGTGACAACCGCCGCCTCCTCTACTATTCCTGAAAACATATGAGTGGATGGTTTTTAGAATTAAGAGAGCCAGTCAGGCAATCCGATGTTTTGCCGACCAACTTACCAACAAAGGTAGCAACAATCCCCCGACCCTGCAAGCCTCTCCACCCTCAAACGCGCCGCGAACACATAAAAAACCCTTCCCCACACCCTCCTTTCCACCGAAAACGCCCCTGAAAAGCCCTGAAAACAACCCTTCAAAACAAAAAATCACCCGAAAAATTTTCAAATCAAGAAAAACTTCGTAACTTTGCCCCACATTTAAGGACAGAGCCGCCATCGGACGGAGCAATCTGTCACCCCGAGGAAAGATGCCGGAGTGGTCGATCGGGACGGTCTCGAAAACCGTTGTACCCTTACGGGTACCCAGGGTTCGAATCCCTGTCTTTCCGCAAGATTTCAAGAAAGAAACCCGCTGATTTACAGCGGGTTTTTCTGTTTTAATCAGCCTCATCATCAACCGTCATATGTCGGCTTGTCAAAACCAATAGAATTTCAGTGGTCTGCTTGTCAAAGCTGACGGAATTTCGTGGGTCTCATTGACGATTCCGGAGGAATCGCTCGGGGATAAGATTTATTCCACACTATCATACTCGATATAAATGGATGCCCCGAAAGGCAGTGTCTCCCATTTTGATTGACTGGCGTACCTGTATCGGGTCTTGCCGGTCAATGGTTTGGTCTTCATGACAAAGTATTCATCATAGAAATTTTCAAGAAACTCCAATTCGATATAGAAGTCTCCATCTTCCAGCATGATTTCTTCGGGGAATTGATATATAAACAGACCATCATCAAGTTGGGATTTATCATATTCGAAATATACCGGCGGCATGTTCTGCAACACATACTCACCCTCTTCCTCCCGATAGATGTTGACTCTGAATTTCATATGAGAAAGAGGATGATTTCCGGTCAAAATCGTAAATCCCAAATCTTTCAGCCAGGCGCGTTTCTTCACATTCAACGGAGTCGCCAGGCCTTGGCCTGCAGCCTTATATCCCTCGACCTCAATATAAATAAATCCGCTTCCACCTTTTCGTCCGGCCGTCTTATGCTTTATTCTATCCGGTTTTACCACCACTTCGTTCAACATCACGGCGGCATCCGCGAGGAAGATTGTGTCAGGGAGGGATTTGATGTCCTTGACGGCAAAAGTTCTGGCCGCATAGCCGATAGAGGAGATTCTTATGGAATCGTTTATAAATTCAACAGGGATGTTCAATGAAAACCTGCCTAAAGTATCAGTGACAGTACCGACATTGCGATTTACGACACCGACACTGGCATATACCACAGGGGCTTTTGTCGATTCAGACAACACTGTACAGGAGCAGACCGAGAGGACACTCATCCATCCCATAAAGACACACAGAACGTAGCGATAGACCGGATTCATAATACAAAATTATCGAAAATAATTTTGATTATTATGATTCTCAAAGAAAATCAGATGTTTTCAAGGATATATTCGGGAGAGATTTCCAATTTGGAGAAAGCAAAGAGTTTCTTACCAAGATCTTTGACCGATGCACCGATATGATAAAGTGTATCGTCGACAATCATAAATCTGTCATGTATTTTGTCGGCTGTTTTAACTTCGACGGGGGAATACTGGCTATTGTGCCTTTCAATGCTTTGCCTGAAGGTTCGGCTTATTTCGCCCGTATATATCAACGCTGAAACGCCTTTATTCCGATTATCAAGTTGGACGAGAACCGATTCATCGATGTAATTGTCAATAAGAATGATTCTTCTGGTCGCCATTTTTATTAAACGGCATATGAATTCATGTGCGTCGAATATCTGTCCGTTGAAGAACACCCCTTCTTTTGGCGGCAAAGAGGTGCGTATGAAGAAATCTACTTTGTCGGTCAGTTCATCCAGCCTTCTATCATGTTCAAGCAACCGACGGTCGATACGGTTTTCCATATGCAGCAAGCGCTGATTGATACTATAGCCACGCAGCATATAGTCCTTCAGAACCTTGTTTGCCCATATGCGGAATTGGGTACCCCGGATGGATTTTACCCGATAACCGACAGAAATTATCACGTCCAGGGAGTAGAATCTGGTCTTGTATTGTTTCCCGTCAGCGGCAGTTGTCAAGGATTCCTTGACAACTGAAATTTTGTCAAGTTCTTTTTCCTTGAATATATTATTGATGTGCAGGCTGATATTCTGTTTAGACGATTGAAACAGCTCTGTCATCTGGGCCTGAGTGAGCCATACAGTCTCATCCTCAACCTTGACATTCAATGAAATGGAGGAATCAGGCTGATAGAGAATCATTTCATTCTCGGCTGAGACGAAGTCATTGCTATATTTATTCATTGTGGTTGTATCTTTTCCAACTGCAAAGTTAATAAAAATAGTTGGCAAGTTCATTTCCCTGGCAAGTCCGGTGGCAGGGAAACGGAAACGGCCCCGGGGTGAGCCGGAGCCGTTTGTTCAGAGGGGATGAGGGGGATTAGCGGATGATGACTTTTGTGACTTTGGAACCCTTGCGGCAAAGATAGATACCGGCGGTGGGGTTGTCGACACGAATGCCCTGGAGGGTGTAGTACTCGGCCTGACCTTCGGAATCAGACATCACCTCCTCGATAGCCGAGGTGGAGCTGATGTTGATGCGGTAGTTTTTGTTTCCGTTGTTGTCCCAGTCGCTGCCGGTGTTTGTCACAAAGCTGATGTAGTTAACAGCCTGGTCGGGATTGTTGAACGGGCCAATCTTGACCTCGTATTCACCTTCGGCATTGCGAGTGAAGGGGGTGCGGGCGGCCAAACCGTCGCTATGGTACTGCGAACCCTCGGGTAGATATGCCTGGATGGGCTTCTCGAAGTTGTTCACACCCCAATGGAGGATTATCCCCTCACGTCCGTTGGGAGCCGTGATGGTAATCACGTCGGCGGTAGTGGGCTGAGCGGGAGAAACGGTGTAGGAACCGAGTACCGAAGGCTGCTCGGGATTGTCGGGAGTGGAGCCCTTGCCGTCACCCACATACACATGGAGAATCATCGAGCGTGACACATTTCCCTTGGTGTCGGTGGCTTCGATGTAGTAGTCGACAAGCACCTCCTTGAGACCCTTGACCTCAGCGGAGTATTCCTGAGCTTTGTATGCAGGGACAGGATTGGTGATTGACGCGATGCTCTTGCCGGTCATCTCGATTTCCTGCCACGGGCCTACCTCGTCGCCACCGGCATATGTCTCGTTCTGGTTGGATGTCAACGGATTGACACCATCCTTGTCGATACGGTATTTGAGTTTGACAGAGCTGAGACCGCTGAGGTCGTAAACGTAGCTCCACACTGTGAAGTCAGAAGACTTGACTGTCTCCCACTCCGTCGAACCGGGGTTGTAAGGCTCGCGCTGGGGATGATAGATGGAGGGGCCGGTCTTGTCTTCGCCGGAAGCGAGGACAGAAGCGACTTTCGCAACGGCAAGGTTGGCGGCAGTGGCAGGCTTGGAGTCCCACTCCTCAGTGCCGTCCCAATACCAGTAGCAGCTTGTCTCGCCACACATAAGCTCATCCCAGGCGGCACGCACATCGGCGTTGTCGGGAGCGATGGCGGCGGCGGTCTTCACATGGTTGGAGGCGGCGGTGATGATACCCCAGCTGTTATGGTCGGGGCTGTAAGGCTCGGACGCACCGGCATAGGTTCCCTTGTCGCCATTCCATTTGAGGAACTCCGGATCGGCACCTGCACCCCACCAGCTTCCGCTCTCGACATGGATTATATCATCATCGGCAGGGGGGAAGGCTTCGAGATAATCCTGGATTGTGGTGCATTCGAAGCGGTCAGGATTGGCTTTGAGCCAGTTGACAAAGTTCTGGAAATTCGAGCCATAGTAGCTTGCCGAACCACCTCCGTGGTTATCACCGTCATGATGGAGAACCACCAGTATAGGATGTTCGGGGTCATCATTGTAAGGCTCAAGCTGGCTGATGCAGGCCTCATACTGGAGCGCGCCGAAGCCGCCACGGCCATCCTCGTTGCCATACACGAGGGAAGTAGGCACGGCAATCATCTTGTATTCCTGGCCGTCAGAGGGATCGACATACTTCATCCAGTGGGGACGGTGGCCCCATCCGGCGGAAATCTGTCCGGGGCAATAGAGACCGTCGATATGCACCCAGTCCTCGGGGTTCGGGTTAAGAATGTCGGCCTTGTTCGGCTCCACGATGGAGACACCCTTGACCCAGGGATAACCGGTGGCTGTTCGGTCGAAATGGGAATTGTCGACCATCGCCCACTGGATTCCCTCCTTTACCAACGCCGGAATCATATGCTCCTCGAAGGCGTTTTCAGGGGGGAAGATACCCTTGGAGTATGACATCCCGGGGAAATTCTCGGCGAAACATTCGCGGTGCTTCTGAATCTGCTTGCGGGCATCCTCCTCATCAATGAGCGCCATCAGGGGATGGTAATACCCGAAAGCCACCATGTCGAGGCGGGGATTGCCCTTGTCGGTTTTCTTGGAGATATAGTCAGTCCAGTTCTTTTTCCAGTTCTGGAAATGGCTGGTGGACTGCTCGATTACATTGAGGTTCTCGACCAATGAGCCGGAGAACGAGACCTGTGCGCCACCGGGCAGATTGGCGGCAATCAGTTTGTCGACAGCCTGCGCGGGCCAGTTGGTGTAAGCCCCTGTGCGCGAAGTGAAGACATCGAGAAGATCGTAGCTCAAAGAGCCTCCCTGGTGGGTTTCCATCACATTCTCGCCCGGGGTGTAGATGGGCTGGTGCATGTGCCACTGGAAGGCGATGTAAATTTTCGGCTGCTGGGCCGAAACCGACAGGCTGGCGAGCAACGCTGCCCCTAAAATCGCTTTTTTCATGGAATTATGATTGGTGATAGTATCTGGAAATATATGAAAATCCAAATTAAAAAAGACAGGTATAAGGTGACCTGATTTTGATGAATGTAAGCAACTGCAAATTTACAAAAATTTATGAATTTATCTAACCCCATATTCATTTTTTCCTGAAATTTTTTGTCGGATTTTCCTCATAGCCCCCATCCTGACACTATCCCGTATGAAAACCGGCAAACGGACGGCGGCAGGAGCCGCCGGATAATCCGGATGGCTCCTGCCGCCCATACAGTCGGTTCAGCCCTCAGTCATTGGCCTGTGGGGGCATCACTGAGTAGAAGAAGTCCATGAAACGGCCATACCAGTCGGGCGTGACCCAATGGCCGTTCTCCGGCATTATTATGTAGCTCTTTTCAGAGGTATCGAAAAGATTGTATGAAGCGAAGTTGGTATGGGGAGGGCATACCGGGTCCTGAAGGCCAAAGGTCGCCAGCACCGGACATTTTACCCAAGGAGCGAGATTCTTGGAGTCGAAGTAAGAGAGGAAACGATACATCTCCTCATCGGTCAGCTCCTTTTCCTTCTGGCAACGGAATGCCACCTCAGCAGGCCAGTGGGCGACACGGAAATAGTCGGGATAGTCGCCGAGGAATGTGATGGCCGGAGCGATGGCCTTGATGCGGCCACCCCCCAAAGCGGCAGACGCGACGGTGAACGCTCCCCCTTGGCTCTGCCCTTGGGCATAGACACGGGTGGTGTCGGTCATCTCACGCGAAGTGATGAAGTCAATCGCCCTGACCACATCCATGAATGCCCCACGATAGTAATATTTATCCTTATCGCCGAAATTCCAGGCGAAGTAGTCCCCGTAATGGTTCTTCCCGTCGCGGTTGTCGAGCAGCTGTCCGCGTGTCGAGAGATAGAACTCAATCCATCCCGGCTTGTCGTCGGGATTGCCGTAATAAATCTGGGATGTCCCTCCGTCATACCCCTGATAAGTAATCAGGGCCGGATATTTGCCGGGCGCGACAGGCTCGGAGTAGAAACCGCGTATCACCACCGGTTCCCCACCTGTCGAGTCAGGCAGCGATTTCATCTCGACAAGATAGACATTCTTGTTTCCCGACGAACGGTAAGGGTCGCGCGTCAGCTTGTACTCCGGGGCGACAGCGGCCAGTTCGCCGAGGGCTTCTTTCCAGAACTCCTCGAAATCGGGCTGACGGTCGACAGGTGAGACTATTGATGTCGGATCATAGCCGAGGTTGAACGGGTCAAGCGACCTCTCCCCTATCTTCACTGTCGCCCGGTAGAAACCAGGGGAAAGTGACAGGTTGTCGAACACCACCCGGGCGGAATCGCCCGGAGCGACGGTTACGCTCTTGGACTGCTCCCCGACCGGTTGATACGCGTCGGTCTGCAACGTGAGGGTGACGGAGGCATCCGCCGCCGTACCGTCAGGATTTGTCACGGTAACGGTCACGGCAGGGGTCTCCCCCTTCTCCCAGCACCGCAGGCTTGATTTGTCGACCTTCCCCTCCACGGCGGCGGAGACAGTCAGCAGTGTCCCAGCCATCAGGGCCGGAAGGATAAGATGTCTGTGCATCATAAAGTTTTTATTGAGTAAGTAAGGAATTTCGTCAGTCTGTAAGGGTGAAGGAAACCGGGGTGCCATCCACGCTGTTTCCGGCTGTCCATACCTGGAACTCTCCCGGCTCGATGACCGGCTTGCCGTCGAGCTTGTGGAAGGCCAGCTGCGACGGGGAGAGGGTGAAAGTGACAACCCGGCTTTCACCCGGAGCGAGGGTCACCTTGCTGAAATCTTTCAGCTCTTTGAGCGGACGGGCGAGCGACCCGACCACATCTCGCACATAGAGCTGCACTGTCTCGGCTCCCTCCATCTTTCCTGTATTGGTCACCGTACACTCGACTGTCAGCGGAGTCTTGGAGTCAACAGCCATCGATGATGATGATAGACGCGGAGCGGAAATGTCGAATGTCGTGTAGCTCAATCCGTAACCGAAAGGATAAAGCGGCTCCTTGCCGGCATCGAGGTAATAGGAGGTGCATCCTGTGGATGTCTGCGGAGCCTCCACCGGTATGGAATCAAGGTCAACAGTCCACTCCGGTGGACGACCCGTGTTCTTGTGGGCATAATAAATAGGATATTGCCCGGTCATCCTCGCCATCGTCGCGGGAAGTTTTCCCGAGGGGTTAGCCTTCCCAGAAATCAGGTTGGCCAGCGCCTCACCCGCCATCGTTCCACCGTGGAAGGAGTAGAGCACGGCATCGGCCATGTCTATCTCCTTTCCGACCGTCAGCGGACGGCCGGCCATGAAGATTACCGCCATGGGCTTGCCTGTCCGGCTGACAGCCTCAAGCAGGGCGGTCTGCGCCCCTTTCAGGTCGAGGTCGGCCATCGAATGGGCCTCCCCCGACATCACAGCCTCCTCCCCGACGAAGCATAACACCGCGTCAGCCTCACGGGCGGCTTCAACCGCAGCAGGTATTCCGTCGAGACTCTTGTCGCGGGTATATTTCAGGCCAGGGGCGAAAACCACGTTCTTCTCACCATAAAGCCTGCGCAGGGCGGCCAACGGAGTGACCGACCTGTCGCGCTGGAGATCCGGAGCCCAGGTTCCACCCTGGTCATGGGGAGCGTCGGCCATCGGGCCTATGACAGCTATTTTCCTCACACCCTTTCCAAGAGGGAGCAGTCCGTTGTTCTTCAACAGGATTGTGCCCTCCTCGGCGGCTTTCGTCGCGGCGGCGAGATGAGCCGGGGCATAGGCGGGAGAGGGTTTCGACATATCGACATACGGGTTGTCGAAAAGACCGAGACGGAATTTCAGACGCAGCACATTCCTGACAAGGCCGTCGACCACCGATTCGTCGAGTTTCCCCTCCTTGACCAGTGCCTCCATCGCATCGGGATAGGAATGCCCCTCCATATCGACGTCAACACCGGCGGCAGCGGCGAGCATGGTGGCGTCACGCTTGTCGGCGGCGACGCCATGGTTTATCATCTCGGTTATGGCATTCCAGTCGCTGACCAACACGCCGTCGAAGCCCCACTTGTCACGCAGAACCTCGCGCATCAGCCATTGGTTGCCGGAGGAGGGGACACCGTTGATATCGTTGAAAGAGGTCATGAAGGTAGCCACCCCGGCGTCGGCAGCGGCTGCGAATGGGGGCAACACCACATCCTCAAGCAGCGGCAACGGAAGCCAGGTGGTGTTGTAATCCTTTCCTGCCTCGCTGAACCCGTAACCGGCGAAATGCTTGGCGCAAGCCGCCATCGCTGTCGGGTCGGCGAGATTGTCGGTCTGGTAGCCGCGAATCATCGCCAGCCCCATACGCTCATTGAGCAGCGGGTCCTCACCGGCTGATTCGGCGATACGTCCCCAGCGGGCGTCACGCGACACATCCATCATCGGCGAGAATGTCCACCTGATGCCTGAGGCGGTAGCCTCGATGGCGGCGATGCGGGCACCCTCCTCCACAAGCTCCGGATTCCAGGTCGCGGCCTGTCCCAGAGGTATCGGAAAGACAGTGTTGAAACCGTGTATCACGTCACGGGCGAAAATCAGTGGTATCCCAAGCCGCGATTCCTCCACGGCCTTGCGCTGGAGCTTGTTCACCACCTCGGGATTCACCTCATTGATAATCGACCCCACACGCCCCTGGGCAACCGCCGCGCCGAGAGTGTCAAACCGGGCGGCATTAAGCTGATTGAGCTGGCCGATTTTCTCCTGGAGGGTCATACGCGACAGCAGCGAGTCAATGCGGGCCTCCATCGCCTGATTACTACCTCCCGAAGCGAAACAGGAGGCCGCGGCCATAAGAGAGGCCGCAACTGTGGCTGTGATTTTTTCAAAGGATATTTTCATCAAGGATATGCTTTAAGAAATAGTCAGGGAGCCGCCACTCCGGAATATGATGTTAGCGAAGTGCGCGGCTCCCGCAAAGTTACGGAAATTGTTTGATTTATTTTATGATTTTGACAACGGATTTACCGGCCTGGAGAACATATGCCCCTGCGGGGAGAGTCGAGATATCGATGGTGTTGGAAACAGAGGACAAGACCACACGCCCGGCAAGGTCATAGACCCTGATTCCGGCCACGGCGGCGAAGAAGATGTCACCCTGACGGGTGATTCCGGTAGTGGCGGCTTCCACATTCTCCACACCTGACACATTATTGGCAAGGGCCACCTTGACACGCACGGCATTCATGCCGGGAGCAACAACCACAGGCACGTTCACCCCTTTCTTGAGCAGGGAGGAGACATCGCCGTCAGCCGCATAAAGGAGCTCCGGATCAACCGGAGCCTCGGTATCCTCCTCACCCTCGGCATAAGCTGCGGCAGACTCGAAACGGATTTCCTCGACATAAAGCTTGCTGTCGGCTTCGTCAGTGAACGTCACCTTGTACTCACCTTCACCTTCGAGAACCTCCTTCGAGAAATCGGTGTGGTCGGTATCAAAGACGAATAACGAAACCTTAATCTGGCTTGCGTCAATACCCTCGGGAAGTTCCAGAATCGGCTGGGGAACAGTTGTCGTCAGCCTGACAAGATTCATCGTGTTATACGGGGCTGTTTCCTCATAGTTTTTCATTGCCGAGGCAAGAACCTTGAAAGTAACATTGGGATTTTTGGCCACTTGGCTGAAAGAGCCTGACCACGCGCCTGACCCAATGTTAACGGTAGCTTTGGGAGCTGAAGGAGCGCGGCAGATGAATGTACGCTCCACATCGTCAGTGGCCACGAAGAAACATCCGTCAGGAATTTTAGTCCAAAGATTGGCTTGGTCTGTAATCGTGAATTCCGACATGGTTTTCACGCTTTGGAAAGCGTAAGTGCCTACCGAAGAGATATCCGGGGAAAGCGCGGAAAACTGCACTTTTGTTGCGGAGAAGACACTCCCCGGGATTGCTGTCAGTCCTTCGGGCCAAGTGGAGAATGTAACGTTGGTTCTTCTGAAAGCACGTTCACCAAGTGATACCAAGTCACGGGGAAGCTTTGAGAAAGTGATTCCTGCCAGTGCCACTTTTGCATCTTGGTCTTCATTGAACGCGTCACCGCCGATGGTCTTTATCGTCTCAGGCAGTTCCGAAAGCACCAGTGACGAACACCCACGGAAAGCATCCGCCGAAATTGAGGTCAGATTGGGAGGTAGACTGGGCAACGTCAGCTTCTCACATCCCGAAAAACAATATTGGTTGATGCTCCTGATACCATCAGGAAGGTTGACTGTTTCCAGTTTCCTGCACTTAAAGAACACACCCCCTGAAAGGCCGGTCAATGTCTCGGGCAACTTAACAGAGACCACATTCATTGTCTGGAGTATACCCTCTTTGTCATAGTCTCCGCCAGGCAGTTTGTTGTTGGTGAAGACAGCTCCCGACAGGTCAAGATTCACAAGCGACGGGCGTAGATTCTTACGAATTGCGGCGAAGTCGGTCGCGTTCATCACAGCCTCGCCGATGATGGTCAGGTCGGTGATGTCGGCCATTGAGGTCAGTTTGTCGTTGGCGGCGATGGCGGCGTTAAGCTCCGCTTCGAGACCTCCGGCGGTATTGTGTTCGATGGTGACGCTTTCGGCGGAAACGCTCAGCAATGAGACAGCGAAAGCAGTCACTAATGAAAATCGTTTCATCAGTGTGGTAAATTTGGGTGAAATGAAAAAGATATGGAGAGAGTCAGAATCCTGATGTAGGGAATATCTGTATGGACGCGCCACATCTCAATGCCGCGTCCATACAGTCTGTGATATCAAAGGCGTACTTTAACGGTCTTGTTGCCCTGACGACGGATGAAGATGCCGTTCTCGGGATTGTTGACACGCATGCCCTGGAGGTTGTAGTATTCAACGGGAGCATTGTCATCGGATGACATGTCGGTGGCGATTGATTCCACACCGGAGGCGGCAAACTCATACGCGCCGACATCCTTGCCGTTATGGTTGCCCCAGCCGCGGCAGTCGGTGGCGGGGATGTAGTTCACACCGTCTGACCACTCGGAAGAGTTGTCGATACCGGCATCTACCAGCGGGGAGTTTTCACGCAGGATGGGGAGGAAGGGCACAAAGCCTTCGTCACGGGTGCCGAGGGTGGTGCTTACACCGAGGGCGGTCATTGTGGCATCCTTGCAGAGACCAAGAGTGTTGTTGGCCGAAGCGGCGTTGGCGTTGAAGTCAGGATCATCCATGTTCTCGTTCACCGCACGTTCCGCACCGTAAAGAATATTGTTGCGGGCAACCACCGCCTGACGGTCAGCTTCGGCGATTGAAAGCTCGGAGAGGACACATGCGCGGTTGGAGTATGCGAAGTTGTTGAACATGTAGACCGGCTCGAGCTGGAAATAGAGACGCAACACTCCGTCGTTGTTGTAGAAGGTGTTGTTGGCCAGCACGGTCTCACAATCCGATGAATCGGAGATGTCGATGCAGGCCTGATAGTTGTCTTTGGAGGAATTCTCCACAAAAGTGGAGTTGGTAACGACAAGCTTCTTGCAACCGGCGAAATTAACCCCGGGCTGGTTTGAGGGGTCATAGATGCCGATGCAGTAACCCTGTCCACCCTGATCCTGGGAGTTCTTGTAGAATGTGCAGTTGTCGACATACAGCTCGCCGTCCATAGTCTCAGGCCCGCGCTGCATGATGGCCGCGCCACGCGATCCGCCGCCGATGGTGTAGTTGTGTTCAAAATAAGAATTGGTCACACGGACGATATGCCCTCGGCTGCCGATGGCCGCCCCGCATGAACCGGCCTCGTTGTCGATGAAACGGCAACGGTCTACATTCAGCTCCTCACCGGCGAAATAGATGGCTCCGCCGAGCACATACTCTACCTGACGGCCATTGACGAAGTTGAGGCCGCGCAGAGTCACCTTGGAGTTGTCTGCCGCACGGAAGATGCGGACTGCCTCGCCACCCTGGAAACCGGGTTTCTCGGCACCCTTGAGGGTGGTGTTATCACCTTCGATGGTGCATATCTTGTTCTTGTCGAGATTGAGCTGGCCAGCCATCATGAAAGTGGCGTCCTTCTCGAGATGGATGATTGTCTCTTCATTGTCCTTCACCATCAGCACAGCCATTTCGGGTGTTGCGAAAGGTTTGGCCTCTGTACCGGGATTCTCGTCCGAACCGTTGGTGGCCACCCAGTATTCAACTGCGGCGAAAGATTGTGAGGCGCCCATAAGCGCGGCCACTGCGATGGAGAGTAACTGTTTCTTGTTCATGGTGTTGTTATTTATAGGTTGTTTTTTGATTTTCTGTATACGGATTATTGGAAGATTCTGACATAATCGATTTCATAGGTCTGGGGGAGCTTGTCAGGCTCGATGCCCTGCTGGCCGCCCCAGCTTCCTCCCCAGGCGAGGTTGAGAATCAGATAGAAATCCTGGTCGAAAGGCCAGTCAAGCCATGTCGGGGAGTTGCGTACCATCGTGTAGCCTCGCTTGCCGTCAACAAGCCATGTGAGCTTGTTCTCGGTCCACTCCAGGGAATAGACATGGAAATCCTCGCTCGGAGTGGTCGGATTCAGCACCCTCATCGAATGATTGTGCTTGTTTCCGTTGCCACTGTTGTGCTGGTATGTGTGGGCTGTGAAATGCACCACATTGGGGTCATATCCCACATTCTCCATGATGTCGATTTCTCCGGAGCGGGGCCACATGCCGTAATGGCTGTCGTTGGGCATCAGCCAGATTGCGGGCCATGTGCCTTTGATGGCGGGGAGCTTCGCACGGACATCGACGCGTCCGTAGGTGAACTTCACCTTGTTCTGGGTGTGGATGCTCGCCGAGGTGTATTCGGAAGAACTGCCGTCGGGGCATATGTAAGGCTCAGCCTCCCTTCTTGCGATAAGATGGAGTATGCCGTCATGGATGTTGCAGTTCTCAAGACGGTTGGCCACATAGACCTGCAGCTCACCATTGCGCACTTTCCCCTCCTCATATCCCCAGAACTCCGGGTTGGGCAAGCCCTCGCCGTCAAATTCGTCATGGAACAGCAGTCGGGAATATCCTTCAGGAATCTCGATGCTCTCGTTGGCCAGATAGGATGTCGAGAGGTTGCCGTTGTCATCCACCCCGAGATGGTAGCGTCCCTTCCCGTCATAGGGTGAGACGAGTCCTGAGGCGGTGGCGGCGTGGAGGGCGACCGGGGTATATCCCAGATTGGCCACATCATTCATCTCGGAGCCGTCGGCGCGGAGGATGGAGACCCCCATCGACCTGGCAGCCTCCCAGGCCGCGTCGGAGAAACTCCCCTCGGTGGCCACGCCGCTCCCCACCAAAGCGTGCAACCGTCCCAGATGGTCGGTCGAGGCATTGTGGGTCTCGGCATATAAGGTGTTGCCGTCGGCATCGACCAGCGAAAGCCGGAGGGTCACGTTCTCGAAGCGCGACGGGGTGCCATAGATGTCAGTGAGCGATGCCTCATACATCACAGGCTCGGCAGATGCGGCGAAAATGGCCGACAAGGCAAGTATTGCTGATGCGAAGATGGTTTTCATTACTGTCGTTTGAGGAAATGGGTGATACAAGCAGGTTCTCCCTCCGGGAGGATTCGCAGCAGGTAATGCCCCGCCGGGATGGAAGCCACGCTGACATGGCCGTCGCGGAGGACACCCTCCATAAGCTGCCGTCCGTCGATACCGAAAATCTGGCATCGGCTACCGTCGGCGATACCCTCGACAGTCAGCGACTGGAAATCGGAGGTGACTGTTACCCGAGCCTGGGTTTGCCCGTCGGCGACAGACTCGACCCCGCTGGTATGGAGCGACGCGGCAGGGAGTGAGCCATGGGAGAGGACAGCGTCCGGATTGGATGTGAATCCCGACACCGTTGTCTCCAGGGCATAATGGGAATTGCCCGTCGCGCCCCCCACCGGGAGGAATCCCTGGGCCGTCCCCGTGGCTGACACCAACAGGAACATGGCTATGGATGGAAGTATTCGTGATTTCATGAGGTCAGCGTATTTCGGTTGTCGAGAGTTCCCCGTTGTCGGAGATTGTGACCTTGAACTGCTTCCCGGCGGGTGAGGTAAGCACGACAGCCGAGGCTGTGGCGGCGTGGATGGCGCGTGGCACACTCATCACCTGCTGGTTGACGGCGTCTTTGTATCCTTCACCCCAGTCGACCGAGGTCTCCATGAAATACACCGTGTTACCCCAGTCGAGCTGGTCGAGGGTGGCGGCTGTCGACTGCGAGCCTACGGCCACATATGCCACTCCAGCGGGGGAGGTGGTCACCTGGTGTTCCTCGCCGAACACAACATCGCCGTCAGCGGCCGAAGCACGGATCACCACCTTCACCTTGACCGGAAGGTTGGCCTTGGGAAGTCCGTCGGCGGTCTGCAGTGTGCGGGCGAAATTCATCACCGGGCCTGCGGCTGATGCCGTCAGCAAGGCGACGAGCATCGACAGTGAGCAAAATATCTTTTTCATCGGAATATCTGTTTTCAAGGTTGGTTTGGTTGTCAGGTTGGATTTATATATGATGTGCTATTGGAAAACTCGGACGTAATCGATTTCATAGCGCTGGGGCAGCGTGGAGACATCCACACCCTCGGCTCCACCCCATCCTCCGCCGAAAGCGAGGTTGAGTATGAGGTAATAGTCGATGTCAAATGGCCATGTGGTCCAGTCGCTGTCGGTCTCGCGGTCGATGGCATACTGCTCATCACCGTCGTAATACCAGGTCAGGCGGTCGGGAGTCCATTTCAAGGCATAGATGTGGAAATCCCCGACAGCTTCGGGAGCCACCGTATGGTGGGTGCGCTGGGTGCCGCGCATATGGTTGAAACGCTCGGTATGGGATGAGAAATGGATTTTTGAAGGATCATATCCCACATGTTCGAGGATATCGATTTCCCCCGACCGGGGCCATTCGCCGTAGCAGCTCTCCTGGGGCATCATCCAGATTGCCGGCCATGTGCCGAGCGATGCCGGGAGCTTGGCGCGGACCTCGACATATCCATATTTCCATGCCTCCTTCCCGCTGGTGGTGAGGCTCGACGAGGTGACAGGGCAAAGCTGTCCGTCGACTGTCACGCTGTCGGCGCGGGCTTCTATTATAAGCAGTCCGTCGCGGCATGTGGCGTTGTCGGGTGTATAATACTGCATCTCGCCGTTGCGGATATAGCCGATCTCGAAGTTCCATTTCTTGGGGTCGGGCACACCGTCGGTGTCGAACTCGTCGGAGAACACCAGGCGCGTGTATCCTTCCGGGATGGGGATGTCACCCTCTGCCGGATTGGGGTCGGCCATCACCGTGGCGGTGGTGATCCCTATGGCAACGACAGCGGCGGCTGCGAAAATCATTTTTGCGGATTTTTTCATCGGTCAGTAGATTTTGGTGGGGCGGGGAGCGCGTCGGGCTTCCCTCCGCCCTGTCGGCAGGTGTTGAAAACCGACATTGCAAAATTAGGCATAAACCCTCCCGTGGCTTTTTGAAAATGGGTATGATACTCTTCCGGTTGAGTACGGAGTGTCGGAAATGTAGCAAGGAGTTGCGCGAATGTGGCGCAACCCCTTGCGAGAATGTTTACAACAGTGTTTTACGCGGTCAGACCGGCTCTTTCCGGGTGTCGGAATCAGTCCCCTCGGGAGCCTCGCCGGGAGCCTGCTGACGCAGGGTGACATACCTCGTCGGCGACATTCCGAAATGCTCGCGGAAGCAGGTCGAGAAGTGGGAGAGGGTGGAGAATCCGGTGGCGTAGGCCACCTCGGAGACGGCGACATCCTTGGTCGAGAGCATCATCGCGGCGTGGCGCATTCGCTCTTTTTTTATGTATTCGCTGGGATTCATGTTGGCCGCCACCTTCAGGCGTCTCTGGAGATGGGAACGGCTGACACCGATTTCGCGGGCGATGTATTCCACCGACAGCTCAGGATTGGCAAGCTGCTCGACCACGACCTTGCGGACACGTTCGAGCATCCTCTCGTCGTTAGACTTGATTTTCACCACCTCCTCGTTGACAGCCTCACCGCCGGAATATTTCTCCTTGAGCATACGCCGCTGATGTATGAGCATGTTGATGCGGTTGAGCAGGTGGGCCACATTGAACGGCTTGGTGACATAGGCGTCGGCTCCCGCCAGGAACCCTTCGTTGCGTTGCGCCTGGGTGACCTTGGCTGTCAGCATCACCACCGGAATCTCGCATGTCGCCGAGTTGGCGCGTATCTTGCGGCAAAGCTCCAGGCCGTCGATTCCCTCCATCATGATGTCGGTCAGGATGAGGTCGGGGTGGCGTTTGAGGGCCATCTCCAGACCGGTTGTGCCGTCTGTGGCGGTGATGACGTTGTAATTCGCTCCCAGTTTCGTGGTGAGGAAATCGAGGATGGAGGTGTCATCCTCAATCACAAGCACTGTGGCGTGGCGCTGAACCGTGTCGTCACCATCCTTGCGGCTGTTCTCGGGGGTCACCACTTCAAGCATCTGATGGCGCGGAGCGGCCGGTGCAGCCCCCGGTTCGTCGGAGGGAACATCGGATGTCACATCGCTCTCCTCCCCGGCCATCTCTTCAGGCAGGTAGCTATCCTCAGACAAGGGGAAGAGAATCAGGAACACTGTCCCTTCAGCCGAGCTGTCCTCTATGGTTATCGACCCGTGATGCAGGTCCATCATCTTGCGGGCAAGATGAAGCCCGATGCCGGTGCCGGGAGCGGAAGCCTGAGTGTTTTCCTTCACCTGGTAGAAGCGGTTGAACACCCTGTCGCGGCTTTCCGGGGGTATACCGGGGCCGGAATCGGCCACCCGGATTGCCAGGCTGCCATCCTCCACCGTGGCCTTCAATGATATTCTGCCCCCTGCCGGGGTGAACTTGAAGGCATTTGAAAGCACATTGAAGAGAACCTTGTCGCTCTTGTCGGGGTCAAGCAGCACCGTCTTCGCCACCTCGTCGGAAACCTCCACAGTATAGGTAATTTCCCGTTTGGCAGCAATATTGGCGAACGCTCCGGTGACCTCTTCGATAAAATTGCGGATGTCGACCCTGCTGACCGACAGCGACATACGGTTGTTGTCGAGCCGGCGCAAATCCATTATCTGGTCAATCAGTCTCAGGATGCGCTGTCCGTTCTGCCTCATCACATCAATGGTGTGGAGGGCGTGTTTGTCGCGTGTCTTTTCCTTCAGCGACTCCAGAGGGGTGAGAATCATCGTCAGGGGAGTACGTATCTCATGGGAGATGTCGGTGAAGAACTGCAGCTTGTGCTCGGCTGTCTGGGCCTGCATAAGCTGCCGGTTGCGCTGCTCGGTCTTCCTCATCCTCCACTGGATGGCCTTCACGATGAATATCATGATGGCGACAATCAGGATGGCATAGATGGTCTTCGCCCAGGGTGTGAGGTAAAACGGCGGCGCAATGACCACCTTCAGGGCCTTCTCCACCGGACGGTAGCCTCCGATTGAAGCCCTGACACGCAGGGTGTAATCGCCCGGAGGGAGGCTCGACCATGTGGCGGTGCGGACACCTGCCGGGAGGGCTATCCAGCCATTGTCATGTCCGTCGAGCATCACCGAGTATGACACATTCTCGGGATGGGCGAACTCTATCGCCCCGAACGACACTGTGAAGCTGTTGCGGTCATAGGTCAGCTCCACTTTGTCTCTGGCGTTGAGGGGTAAGGGTGCCTCAAGGGGGGCCATCCCCCTTGAGCCGGAGGCGGAGCCGCCTCCGGCCGAGTCGTCGCTGTCGATCACGGTCAGTTCGTTGAAATAAAGATTGAGCAGTTCGTGGGGTGCGCGTGGCTGTCCCGGCAGGAAGGAGACCATGCCCCCTACCCCGCCGAAATATATCCGCCCGTCATTTCCCCGGCATGCTGAACCACGTTTGAACTCATTGCATGTCAGACGGTCGAGGGTCATGGAATTGTCAAATTCAAGAGTCGTGGGGTCGAGCCGCGATATCCCCCCGCCGGTGCTCAGCCATATGTTCCCTTTCATGTCAGGCACCAGCCCGTAGACAAGGTTGTTGAGCAACCCCTGGGTCTCGTTGAACACCTGTGTGCGCCTCTCCTTGATACGGTTCAGTCCCATTCGTGTGGCGGCCCATACCGCTCCCGAGGAGTCGAGACAGAGGGAGAAGACACAGTTGTTGCTCAGGCGCATATTCGAGGCGTTGTAATGCTCGAAACGCCCGGTCGCGGGATCGAGACATGACAGTCCGGCATCACTGGTGCCTATCCAGGCTTTTCCGTCAGGGCCGAAAAGTATGGCGTGGATGGCGGTGCCGAGCAGCTGTGAGGATGGGGGTTGCGCCGGGTCGTGGCTGTAGAAACGGGTGGAACCGCTCTCGGGATTGTAGACACATACCCCGTTGCCGTTGGTGCCGATCCACAGATTACCTTCCGAATCCTCGGCGATGGTGTTGACCTCCTTGACCCTCCCTCCGGGGATGTCGGGTATCGGAAGCTGCACAGGCTTGAAGCTCCCCGACGCGGAGTCATACCTGGAGAGGCCGTTGAGATAGTTGCCCGCCCATATACGCCCGCGTGAATCCTGGAATATCGTCAGAATCGCGCTTGCGCCCGACGCTGCCGGAGGGATATGACGGAAAGGCTCACCGGGAGCGGCGGCGTGATATATCCCGTCTCCATCGGTGCCGACCCACAACGCCCCGTCGGCGCTCTGCATGGCACACAACACAGGCTCTGTGCCGATGTTGAGCGAGGGATAAAACGGGTTGTGGGAGAAGCTGACCATAGAGTCCTCTTTGTCTCTCGGCACCATCAGCGCCCCTTTCTGGAACACCGCCAGCCATAGATTGCCCTGCCGGTCGGTAAGAATGTCGTGCACCTTGGCCTTGGAAAGGTTGAACTCCTTGACGGCAATCTCCATGTCGCTCAGTTCTCCGGAAGCGAGGTCGAGCTTTTTCAGGCCGTTGCCGTCGGTGCCGATATACATCACATTCTCATCCGGTGAGTTGCTGAGTATGTAGACATTCCCGTCAACCTTCACCGCTCCACGGGTCACCCGGTTTGTGCGGTAGTCATACGCGTCGATACCTCCGTCGAGCGACCCGATGAAGAGCCGGCCGTCATTGGTCTGGTCGATGGTGAATATCATGTTGCTGGACAGGGAGGTCGGGTCGGCGGGATCATGCGAGAGGGTGGTCATCGTGTTTGTGGAGCCGTTGAAAATCGAGATTCCGGCATCCATCGACCCTATCCATATGTTGCCGAAGCTGTCTTCATATAATATTGTCGTCTTGTTGGAGCAGATGCGTGAGTTGGTGGTCATGTAGCATACCGGCTCCGCCTCTCCCGGACGGATGCAGACCACACCCGAGCGCGAGGTGGTGAACCATATGTTCCCCTTGCGGTCTTCGATGATAGAGTTGACATAACTGAAATCGGGGACGTTGGGGTAACTCAGCCTCGGGGTGGTGAAGGTCTGGGTGGAGCGGTCGAATTTCTGGATGCCGTCGGTGGTGCCGACCCATAGATTGTTGTGGCTGTCCTCCATCACGGTCAGGACTGTGTTGCTCAGCAGCGAACCGGCCTCCTGGGTGCGGGTGTAGACCACCGCCTCAGCGCCGTCGAAACGGGTGAGTCCGTAGTCGGTGGCAATCCAGATATATCCCAGATGATCCTGGCATATCTTGTTTATGTGGGAATTGGAGACGGCGAACAGATGCCCGGCAAGGTCATGGAAGCTGCTCTCGGCACCCCTCGCGGGAAGGAATGAGCAGGCGAGAATCAACATTACCTGCATAAGACGTGCGGGCAAGCGGGTCAAGTGGGTTTTCATGGATATCAGTGACAGGGAATTGTAAGTTGTGAGGATTGGATTATCATGGGGTAAGATGGCTCAAAGTTACGACACATTTCTTGAAATCGAGCCATGCGACATACTGAAAAATGGATGTTGACTACATTCTCGCAACATTTTTCCCCATTTTTGAAACCATCCCGACAATCCCCGAAGTAAAATGCTCATATCAGGCATACGCCATGGAGCCTCAGGCAGTAACTTTGCAAAAAAACAAACCAATCATACAACCATGAATCCAACACTCAGATCAGCCATCAGCCGTTGCCCCGGATGGGCGCGACGCATACTGGCGGCCGCAATACTGACACCGGCGATGGCCCTGTCAGCCCTGGCGGCGGACATCAAAGTACAAGGTACGGTAACCGGCGACGGCGAACCGCTCCCGGGCGCGACAGTGACCGAGGCCGGCAATCCCGGCAACGGCACCACCACGGATGTGGACGGACGTTTCACCCTTGTCCTCCCCGACAAAGGTAGCGTCACCGCCAGTTTCATAGGATACAAGACAACCACCGTAAAGGTTAACGGGAGACGCGACATCCCCATCACCCTGGAATCAGACGAGAATGTGCTTGACGAAGTGGTGGCCATCGGTTACGGCGTGCAGCAGAAGAAACTCATCACCGGAGCCACCCTCCAGGTAAAGGGTGACGAAATCGCCCGGCAGAACACGATGTCGGCGATGGGTGCCCTCCAGAGCCAGGCTCCCGGCGTGAACATCGTCAAGAACTCCGGTAAGGCGGGGGACGGCTTCAAGGTGAACATCCGAGGACTCGGCACCATCTACAACTCATCCCCGCTGGTGGTCATCGACGGTGTGGCCGGAGGTGACCTCAACCTGCTCGACCCGAATGACATCGAAAGCCTCGACGTGCTGAAAGACGCAGCCTCCGCCGCCATCTATGGCGCGAGAGCCGCCAACGGTGTGATTCTCGTCACCACCAAGAAGGGGAGCAAGGAGAAGGTCAACGCCCATTTCAACATGTATCTCGGCTGGCAGACCATCCCCAAGACAGTCACCCCTCTCAACGCCCAGCAGTATGTTGAGCTGATGAAGGAGACAGGCCTGACCGACGCAGACTTCGCCGCCAATGTCCCGATGTGGGAGCAGATACAGAGCGGGGAGTTCACCGGCACCAACTGGCTTGACGAGATTCAGAAAAAGAACGGCTTCAAGCAGGGCTACAACTTCGGTCTTGACGGTGGCGGCGAGCGCTCCACCTACTCGCTCGGTGTCAGCTATGCTTCCGAGACCCCGACCATCGGTGTTACCGCCGACGACGTGAAACAGCGTTACGAGCGTTTCACCCTCCGTTTCAACTCCGAGCATATCATCGTCAAGCGTCCCGACCGCGACCTCCTGACCTTCGGCCAGACCCTGACGATGGCCCACGTCAATTCAAAAGGAATGACCCAGGGCACAGGAAACATGTACTGGAACGACGTGCGCAACGCCCTCTGCGCGTCGCCGCTGTTCCCGGTGATGGAGAATCCCGATAAATACGCCTGGCCCGTGCTGCTCGACAGCGACGAAACCAACCCCGTGGCGGAGATGTATTACCTCCGCTCCTTCTCCCAGAGCAAGAACTACAATGCCCGTGGCAACCTCTACCTGGTGTTGCAGCCTGTAAAAGGACTTACCTTCAAGAGCGCGTTCGGTTTCGCCTACAATGGCTGGAACTCCCGCGAATATGTGCCTGTCTACCAGCTCAACGAGAAGAGCTACGCAAAGACCGACCGCGTAGCCCAGGGGTCGGGCAACGGCCTGCAGTGGACATGGGACAACACCCTGAGCTATGACTTCACCGTCAAGGGACATCACCTCAACATCCTCGCCGGCAACTCGGTCGAGAAGTGGGGTCTGGGGCAAGACATCAACGGCTCCAACCGCGACAGCGAGTTTGACAGCTTCGAATACGCCTGGCTGAGCAACGTCAAGACAATAGCTTCAGGCTCCACCACCCTGTCGGGCGCACCCTGGAGCCGTGGCCAGCTTGTCAGCTGGTTCGGGCGTGTCAACTATGACTACGACCGCCGCTATATGGCCACAGTCACCATGCGTGCCGACGGCTCATCCAACTTCGCCCGTGGCCACCGCTGGGGATATTTTCCGTCGGTGTCGGCCGGATGGAACATCGCCGCCGAGAAATTCATGGAAGACCAGTCAACCTGGCTCGACATGCTCAAGCTCCGTGTCTCCTGGGGTGAGAACGGCAACTGCAACATCCCTACCTTCCGCTACCTCTCGACCATCGCGTTCGGCAACGCCACCAACGCCGCCTGGTATTATTTCGGGGATGACAAGAGCCATCCTACCATCGGTGCCTATCCCGACATCATGAGCAATCCCGACCTGAAATGGGAGACATCCCGCCAGACCGACATCGGTCTCGACGCGAGGTTCCTCCAGAACCGTCTGGGTGTGACATTCGACTGGTATGAGAAGAAGACCCTCGACTGGCTCGTGCAGCCCACCGCGCTCGGCATCTGGGGCACAGGCGCTCCCTATGTCAACGGCGGAGACATCAAGAACACCGGTGTGGAGTTCTCAATCTCATGGAATGACCGTGTGGGTGACTTCACATACAGCGTGTCGGCCAACCTTGCCCACAACAGCAACAAGGTATTGCGCATCGCCAACGGCAACGGACTCATAGAGGGTAACGCCGCCATCCTTGCCCAGAACACCTCGGCTTTCTACCGCGCAGAAGAGGGGCATCCCCTGGGTTATTTCTACGGCTACAAGACAGCCGGAATCTTCCAGAACCAGGAGCAGATTGACAATTACATCAGCGAGGCCACCGGGCTCCCCATCATGCCTGCCGCCAAACCGGGCGACGTGATATTCGTAGACCGTGACGGTGACGGGACTATCACTCCCGAGGACCGCACTTGTATCGGTAATCCTTATCCCGACCTCACCTACGGCATAAACATACTGCTCGGTTACAAGGGATTCGATTTCTCACTGACCGGATACGGTGTGGCAGGAAACCAGATCGCCCGCTCATACCGAAGCGGCACTGACAAGCCTTACGACAACTACACCACCGAGATGCTCGGCCGCTGGCACGGTGAAGGCACCTCCAACCGCCTCCCCTCCATGAACGGCTCCGCAATCAACTGGCAATATGTCAGCGACCTCTACATAGAGGACGGCGACTATTTCCGCATCACCAACATCACCCTGGGATATGACTTCAAGCGGTTGCTCCCCCGTCTCCCCCTGAGCAAGCTGCGTCTCTACGGGTCGGTGCAGAATCCGTTCACATTCACCAAGTATTCCGGGATGGATCCCGAAATCGGTTATGGAGGTGGCGACAGCTGGGCCTCGGGCATCGACCTGGGCTACTATCCCGGCTCACGCAGCTATCTCATCGGCCTGAGCATCGAGTATTGATTCAAGAGGCTGTTCAAAATCACTATCTAACACCCTGAAATAATGAAAAAGCTTTTTTCGATTTTCACCATCATACTGCTCCTCGCCGGGGTGACCGGATGTGAGGATTTCCTCGACACCGAGAACCTCACCAAGAAGGACACTTCCAATTTCCCACATTCCCCCGAGGATGCCGACCAGCTGCTGACCGGAGTCTACGCGATGCTCGGACGCTGCGAGCCGCTTGGTTTCTCATATTTCATCTCCGAACTGATGAGCGACAACTGCTTCGGCGGAGGTGACCAGGCCGACAAGTCCTGCAAGGCCATGGACCAGTTCAAGAAGTCGAGTGAAGACATGTTCCGCTGGAGCTGGCGTGCCCGCTACATGGGTATCTACCGCGCGAATTTCCTGGTGGAGCAGATTCCCAACCTCGAATGGGACTCGCAGGAACAACGCGACAAAATCGAGGGTGAGGCCCGGATGCTCCGCGCGTTCTTCTATTTCGACCTATCGCGCATGTTCGGCGAAGTGCCTCTGGTGACCGCTCCCGAACCTGTCAACATCCCCAAGACCCCGGCCGACCAGACCTATGCCTTCATCGCCTCCGACCTCCTGGCCGCCATCGAGAAGATTCCCGCCGAGAATGTGGCCTCCATGGATAGGGGCAACGTGGGCCGTATGACCCGCTGGGCAGCCGAAGCGTTGCTTGCGAGGGTGTGGCTCTTCTACACCGGATATTACGGCAAGAACTCCCTCCCGACCGTCGACGGGGGTGAGGTGACCAAACAGCAGGTTCAGGGATTCATCGCCGACTGCATCGCCAACAGCGGTCACGACCTCCTCTCCGATTTCCGCAACCTCTGGCCTTACAGCCATGTGCAGGATTACAAGTACACCTCCGACAATGGCCTGCAATGGGCCGGTGACGGCAACATCGAGGAGGTGATGGCCATCAAATACTCCACACTCGGCACCTGGGATGTAATCCAGCAGAAGTGTAACCAGGTATGTCTCTACTACGGCGTGCGCGGCCAGAGCAACTATCTCTACACCTTCCCCTTCGGCCAGGGATGGGGCTTCGGCCCGGTGAATCCCAAACTGTGGGAGGACTGGGACGACGCGGACATCCGCAAGAAAGGCTCGGTCATCGACTGCAACGACCGCTCCGAGATGCGCCTTTACCTCAAGGGGGGCGGCAACGCGAGCGAGGAGACATATTACATCAACAAGAAGCATTGCCCGATAAATGTCTACGCCGACGACACCCACCAGAGCGTGGTCAACTACAGTGTGCCCCTCTACGGAATGAGCGAGACCAACTTCCAGCTCAACAATACCCAGGACATCATCCTGATACGTTTCGCCGACGTGCTGCTGATGGGAGCCGAGCTTGAATGCCCCCAGGCACAGGCCTATTTCGACCGCGTGCGCTCACGCGTCAACCTCCCCTCCAAAGCCGCCACCCTCGACAACATCAAGGAGGAGCGACGCTTCGAGCTTGCCTTCGAGGGGGAACGCTATTACGACCTACTGCGCTGGCATGACGAGCGTCTCATCACCGAGAACCAGACCGACATCCAGATCTACGACCGCAGGGTGCCTCGCAAGAAGAGCGTCACATTCCGTCCCGAAACCGGAGGTTTCCTCCCCATCCCCCTGACCGAAATCCAGCTCTCGGAAGGGGTGCTGACCCAGAACCCCGGATGGGAGGGGAGCGACCATTACCTTGAATAATCCCGCAATTCGTGAATTAGTAAGATAAGATTAGTTAGTTAGAAAGGTATGTCAACCTACAGCCGAAGAGGTTTCCTGAAGACTGCCGCCCTTCTCGCCGCCGCCGCGGCCATCCCCCACGGGATGACCGCCGGCAGCGGGAACCGGGAGCGACGGATGAAGCTTGCAGACCGGAAGATTTCCGTCGACGACACTTATGACATCGTGGTCGCGGGGGGCGGCCCCGCCGGATGCGCCGCGGCCATCGCCGCCGCGTCGGAGGGGAGCCGTGTGCTGCTCATCGAGGCCACCGGCAATCTCGGGGGGCTCGGCACCTCCGGTATGGTGCCCGCATGGTGTCCCTTCACCGACGGGGAGAAAATCATATACCGTGGACTCGCCGAGAAGATTTTCCTTGAATCCAAGAAAGGTGTCCCCCATGAACCCGCCGACCTCTATGACTGGGCCACCATCAATCCCGAGTATCTCATCGGGGTATATGACCGTATGGTGGCGCAATCGGGAGCCGACATACTTTTCTTCTCGCGTGTGGCCGCCGTCGAGATGGCTTCGGATGACAAGGTTGACGCCGTCATCGTGGCCAACAAGGATGGCCTGACAGCCTACCGTCCGAAAATCCTCATTGACGCGACCGGCGACGGCGACATCTGCGCCTGGGCCGGGGCGGAATATCTCAAGGGTGACTCCGACGGTGTGCTGCAGAAAAGCACCCTCTGTTTCTCGGTGGCCAACATCGACACCAAGGCTTATCGCGAAGGGCCGGAACTGCATTCGGGCCACAATCCCGACAGCGCGTCAGCCCGTGCCTCGCGCACCGGGCGGTTCCCGCTGCTCGACACCCATTGCTGCCATAATCTCGTGGGGCCGGGAGTCGTGCAGTTCAACGCCAACCACATCGAAATCAAAGACACTACCGACCCGCGCCAGCTTTCCGACGCCATGAGACTGGGTCGTCAGGTCGCCGACCAGCATCTGGAGATGCTCAAGGAGTTCCGTCCCGACGTGTTCCGCGACGCGTTCATTGTCAAGACGGCGATAATCCCCGGCATACGCGACAGCCGTCGCATCGTGGGTGACTATCTCTTCACAGGGGATGACTGGCGCGCCCGGCGCACCTTCGACGATGAGATAGGACGCAACTGCTATTTCATAGACATCCACAAGAGCGGTGTCCCCGAGGTACATTACAGCCGGGGTGAGAGCCACGGAATCCCTTACCGAGTGCTGACCCCGAAAGGGTTGCGCAACGTGCTTGTGGCAGGCCGGTGTATCTCCACCGACGAGGAGGCCTACGGCTCCCTGCGTGTCATGCCTCCATGCCTGGTGACAGGGGAGGCGGCAGGGGTCGCCGCCCGTCTCGCCTCACTCTCAGCCTCGCGGGATGTGCATTCGGTGGATGTCACCGATTTGCGCAGCCGCTTGAAGGCCCGCGGACAGTATTTCCTCTGAAAAGTTTTTCCGACAAAAACGAGACAGCATATCTGTTATGGTATCATATCGAAAAGTAATATTGACGGCAATCTCCGCGCTGGCCATCCTGGCTGTGCGCGCCGGGTCGCCTGCCCCATACCTTGACGAGAACCTTCCGGCAGAGGAGCGCATCGAGGATGCCCTGAGCCGCATGACCCTCGACGAGAAGATAGCGATGATTCATGCCCAGTCGAAGTTCAGCACCCCCGGTTGTCCGCGTCTCGGCATCCCCGAAATCTGGATGAGCGACGGCCCTCACGGGGTCAGGATGGAGTTCACCTGGGATGACTGGAAATGGGCCGGATGGACAAACGACTCCTGCACGGCAATGCCCGCCCTGACCTGCCTGGCCGCCACCTTCAATCCCGCTCTCGCGGCCGAATATGGCAATGTCGTGGGAGAGGAGGCTCGGTTCAGGAAGAAAGACATAATGCTCGGCCCGGGGGTGAACATCTACCGCACACCCCTGAGCGGACGTAACTTCGAATATATGGGTGAAGACCCCCTGCTGGCATCCAGGATGGTTGTCCCTTACATCAAAGGACTGCAGGCCAACGGAGTGGCCGCGTGTCTGAAACATTTCGCGCTTAACAACCAGGAGCATGACCGTGACGTGGTGAACGTGGTGGTCGGCCAACGTGCCCTCAACGAGCTTTACCTCCCGGCCTTCAAGGCGGGAGTGACAAAGGGTGGAGTCTGGGCTGTCATGGGGTCATACAACAAATACCTCGACACATATTGCACCCACAACGACACCCTCGTCAACAAAATCCTCAAGGACCAATGGGGTTTCGACGGGGTGTTCATCACCGACTGGGGCTCCGCCCACGACACCCGAGAAGCAGCCCTCAACGGACTGGATATCGAGATGGGCTCATGGACCAACGGCCTGACATGGGGAAAAAGCAACGCCTATGACAGCTACCATATGGCGCGTCCGCTGCGCGACCTCATCGTGGCGGGTGAGATTGACGAGAAGGTGGTGGACGAGAAGGTGAGGAGGATTCTGCGCCTGTGTCTGCGCACCAACATGAACCGCCATCGTCCCTGGGGAGCGATGCACACCCCCGAACATCTCGCCACTGCCCGCGAGGTCGCCCGCGAGGGGATTGTGCTGCTCAAGAATGACAAAGGTTTCCTCCCCTTGGGAGAGAACATGAAGATTGCCGTCATCGGCGAGAACGCAGTCAAGGTGCTGAGCATGGGTGGCGGAAGTTCGGAGCTGAAGCCGAAGGTCGAGATTTCACCACTCGAGGGGTTACGCGCCCGCTTCGGAGAGGAGAACATCCTCTTCTCGCTCGGATACGCCTCCGGCGATCCCGACTATTCCCGTGAACTGCCATCCCCCTATGATGCCGATTCCCTCAGACTCGCCGCGATAGAGACCGCCCGCAACGCCGACGTGGTACTTTTCATCGGGGGGCTCAACAAGAATTACCGTCAGGATTGCGAGGGTGAGGACAGGGCGACCTATTCCCTCCCCTTCGGGCAGGACAGGCTGATAGCCGACCTGCTGGCTGTCAATCCCCGGATGGCTGTCGTGATTGTCAGCGGCAACGCCGTCGGAATGCCCTGGGCCGGGGATGTCCCCGCGATTGTCCAGAGCTGGTATCTGGGGAGCATGGGTGGAGCCGCTCTCGCCGACATACTGTCGGGAGATGTCAATCCTTCGGGAAAACTCCCCTTCTCAATTCCTGTCAGACTGGAGGATTGCGCGGCCCACTCTTTCGGTGAGAGGGGCTATCCCGGAGTGGACGGGCAGGTACATTACGACGAGGGATTGCTTGTCGGATACCGCTGGCACGACACCCGGAAGATTCCGGCGCGTTACCCCTTCGGCCACGGATTGAGCTACACCTCCTTCAGATATTCCGGCGTGACCACCGACCGCAAAATCTACAATCCCGGCGACACAATCACTGTCTCGCTGGAGGTCACCAACACCGGTATGCGTCCGGGCGCGGAGACAGTGCAGTTCTATGCCTCCCAGAAGAAACCCCGACTGCCGCGTCCGGCCAAGGAACTGAAAGGTTTCTGCAAGACGACACTGCAGCCCGGCGAATCACGCGTTGTCTCGGTTGAGATTCCGGTGGCTGACCTGGCCTATTATGACGATACCCTGCAACGTTGGGTGGTAGACGAAGATGTGTTCACAATACACGCCGGGGCTTCGAGCGCCGACCTGCGTGGAAAGACAAACTTCCGTGTGGCCGGTTCACTGGCCCTGGCCCCGGAGAATAACAACAATCACTGATGAGACATTTTGCTGAAATATTGCTCGGGGCAGCCATGATTGCTGTCCCGGCCACCTCTGCCGCCCAGGAGACGGCAACCGGAGATGACAGCCGCCTGACATTCCTGCTCACCGGCGCGTCGTTCGCCATCCCCGAAAACGGATGGTTCGAGATGGGATGCAAGGACCTCGGGGCCGAGGCCATAAACAAGTCGGTAAGCGGCGAGGCGATATACCACACCGCCCGGCGTATGAACCTCGGGACATTCTACACCACCGAGGAGCTTGACCGAACCGATGTTTTCGTGATCGGCCATGTCCACAACCAGAATGTCGCCAACGAGCAATGGCTCAAGGAGAACTGGGAGGATTACACCTCGATTGCCTCCACCACAGACTACTCGGTGGCTTACGACTATGTAATCAAGCGTTACATAGCCGACTGCCGTGGACTGAAAGACAATCCTGAATCGAAATATTACGGGACTGAGGATGGGAAACCGGTGAAAATCATGTTCTGCACCCACTGGCATGACTCGCGCACCACATACAATCCGGCCATCCGCAAGCTTGCCGCGAAATGGGGATTCCCTCTGGTGGAGTTCGACGAGAACATCGGATTCTCGCGCCTGGATGTCGAAAGCGGAGAGACGCAGCCAAGCGTAGCTTACGCCCACGATACCGAGACAATAGGGGGTGTGAAATATGGCTGGCATCCGCTCAGGGGAAGCAACAGCTACATACAGCGCCGGATGGCACAGATTTTCGTGGATGAGGCCGCGAAGTATCTCGGCCTCGATGTGGCGTTTGACTACACCCTCTCCCCTTGCAGCCCTGTGGTTGCCAAGGGGGAGACAGCCCGCATGATGGTCACTTTCCGTGGGGGGCATTATCCTTTCGTCATGCAGGAGGCGGCCAGGGAGAACAGGACAATCACCGCCTCACCATATTTCATGGAGCAGGAGAACGCCATGGCGGATGTGGTGTTCGCCGTGGACGGAATCAATGACGCCAGGGAGACCCCGGCCGCGTCGGGGGCTTCCTCGGCGACAATCCATCTGGCCGACCAGGTGGTTCCTTGTTCATACGACAGCTTCGTGCATCAGGCCGAGCAGAACAAGGGACACGCCGACTCGCAGACCCTCGACCTGAAAAACGGCGACGGATGGTCGCGACGTATATATATGACATTTCCGATTGACAACCTGCCCGACAATGTGGCCCGTGTCGGTGTAAGGCTCTACTATGAGAGTGTGGTGCCCGGCAAGCTCAACAATGAGAACCGTCCGCTCAATGGTATCGAGACACTCGAACTGGGGGGCAACACCTCGACATACACCTCCAACCTGACCTGGGACAATCATCACAACCATGTGTTCGAGCCTGTGGCGACCACAATCCTGACCCAGAACATGCTCGGCTCGTATGTGGGCTGGGATGTGACCGATTTCGTCAAGGCAAAAGCAGCCGAGGGAGCCAAGCAGGTAACTTTCAGGGTATCGACCCCCTATGAATGGCGTGCGCTGAGCCGCTTCACCTCATCAGAGTCCACCACCAACCCCGGCAAAGGCCCCCAGATGCTCATTGCCCTCGACCGCCCGGTTTCGGGGATTGATGGTGTCTCGCGGGAGATGCCTGCTGGAATTTCCGTGAATGGCCGCACTATCTCCAACCCCTCGGGTGAGGAGGTCTCGGTCTGCTCCATGCAGGGAGTGGAGATGCTGCGCTCAAATGATGTTTCGGTTGACTTGTCGGCTATTCCGGCGGGAGTCTATGTTGTGTGTGCCGGAACAGACAGGGTGAAATTCGCGATAAGATAATTACTTATGACAGATTTCCTGAGAAAAGGTTTCAGCCTGCTTTTCCCGTTTTTCACACTGGGGGCGGCGGGGGCAGACCTCCTTGTCGAGGCTGAGAGCTTCGCCAATCCGGGTGGCTGGAAAGTCGACGCGCAATTCATCGACGAGATGGGTTCACCTTACCTGCTCGCCCACGGTCTCGGTGAACCGGTGGCCGACGCGGAGACCGTGATAGAGCTGCCTGCCCCGGGATGCTATCACCTGTATGCCCGGACATTCAACTGGACCTCCCCATGGCATGACGGTGAAGGGCCCGGCGCGTTCGTTGTCTCGGTAAACGGAGTAAGGCTTCCCGTCACCCTCGGGACTGCCGGGGATTGCTGGGAATGGCAATATGCCGGGAAGGTGGATGTTGACTCTCAGTCGGCGGTTGTCACGCTGACAGACCTCTCGGGATTTGACGGCCGATGTGACGCCTTGTATTTCACCACCGACCGCGACATTGTGCCACCCTCGGAAAAAGAGTCGCTGACAGCGTTCCGTCGGGAGCGTTCAGCCGCAGGGAAGCTGGCAGACGGGGGTGAGTATGACCTTGTGGTCGTGGGGGGTGGTATCGCCGGGATGAGCGCGGCTGTCTCTGCGGCACGGCTCGGATGCCGCGTCGCGTTGCTCCAGAACCGCCCGGTATTGGGTGGCAACAACAGTTCCGAGGTCAGGGTGCATCTCGGTGGCGCACTTGATGTGGGTCCCTACCCCCGTCTCGGAAACATGCAGAAGGAATTCGGCCCTGAAAGGGAGGGGAATGCCCGCCCTGCGGAATATTACGAGGATGGACGCAAGCTCGACTGGGTGATGAACGAACCGGGAGTGAAGCTCTTCCTGAACATGCACGTCAATGAGGTGGAGACCGATTCCACGGGATTGATTCGCTCCGTGACCGGACAGGACACCCATACCGGAGTGCGGACGCGCTTCTCCGCACCGCTATTCGCCGACTGCACAGGTGACGGCTCGGTGGGGTATCTCGCCGGGGCGCATTACCTGATAGGACGCGAGGGAAGAGATGAGTTCGGTGAACCGTCGGCCCCGGAGCGGGGTGACTCGATGACGATGGGAGCCTCCGTGCAATGGCGCAGCCGTGAGCTTTCTGAGGGGGAAGATGCCCGTTTCCCGGAATTCCATTACGGCCTTGCTTTCAATGACTCCACATGCCATCCCACCCCGATGGGGGAATGGACCTGGGAGACCGGGATGCACAGTGACCAGCTGCGTGGATTCGAACGTGTCCGCGATTACGGTATGCTTGTGGCATACTCAAACTGGAGCTATATCGTCAACCGTCTCGGCCTGTTTCCTGACCGGCGGCTCGACTGGGTTGCTTATGTGGGTGGAAAGCGGGAGTCGCGCCGCCTGCTTGGCGACTATATATTGAAGGAGGATGACCTTGTGAAGCGTGTCAGCCATGAGGATGGTTCTTTTGCCGCGTCATGGAGCATCGACCTCCATTTCCCCGATCCCGAGAACAGTCGCCAGTTTCCCGACGGGCCGTTCATCGCCTCCAACAGCCATGTGTTCATCCATCCATACGCGGTTCCCTACCGTTGTCTTTACTCGCGCAATGTCGGGAATCTGTTCATGGCCGGACGTGACATAAGCTGCACCCATGTGGCTTTGGGGACGGTCAGGGTGATGCGCACCACAGGGATGATGGGTGAGGTTGTCGGCATGGCCGCATCCCTTTGCCGCCGCCACGGAGTGATGCCCCGCGACATCTACCAGTCACATCTGCCTGAACTGAAAACGCTGATGGCCGAGGGTGTCGCCCGTCCCGGTCTACCCGACAACCAGAAATACAACGAGGGCACCCATCTCTCTGATTGAGCTGCGGATTGCGGGAATTGCGGAGATTTTCACTAATTTTGCAAGGCGGTCACCTCCCCGGCCGAAGTCGGGGAGGGTGACGGGCAGACAACCCCGATATGGATATTCTAAGGAAGGAACTCAACGCGATTTACACTGCCCAGCATCTCGACCGTGAGATGCTTGACCGAAGGCTGGTGGCCGATGCCATCAGCCGGGTAAAGATGTTCACGTCGGTCAGCAATGGCTGCTGTGTCATCACTGACGCGTCGGCCGACAGATGCTACCTGATCGGGGGAAGCTTTTGCCGTCTGTTGGGGATAACAGACAGCGACACCCTCTATGAGGAGGTCGCTTCGAGCGACGAGGACCAGATTTATTCCAGGCTCCATCCCGAAGACCTTGTGGAGAAACGTATGCTGGAATATGAGTACTTCAAATATGTCGACCCGCTCCCGGGGGAGGATAAGGTGAGATTCAAGGCGCGTTGCACAATCCGAATCAAGGGGCGCGACGGACGTTACGTGAGGGTTGACAACTCGACGGAGGTGTTTTACCCCTCCCCTGCCGGGAAAACCTGGCTGATACTCTGCTGTTACGACCTTTCCCCCTCACCGGAGACCGGAGCCGGGATTGAGCCGCACATTGTCAACAATTCCACCGGGGAGGTGATAACCATTGAGACATTGCGGCGCAGGCCCCACATACTGACCTCCCGGGAGAAGGAAATCCTGTCGCTGATACGCGAGGGCAAGCCGAGCAAACAGATAGCCGCGCTGCTGGGAATCAGCATACATACGGTCAGCCGCCACCGCCAGAACATCATCGAGAAACTGAGCGTGGGCAACACGGTCGAGGCCATTATGGCGGCCTCGCTGATGAAGCTGATGTGACCCCCTATGGTTATAAATCAGTATTGACTGGTCTGCCGTCATATGTTAATTTTGCGGACAAAACAACATATGATGAAGAAAACCATTCTATTTTCCCTGCTATCCCTCATTGGATTGCAGACTGCCCGGGGAGAGGAGACTCAGCCTTTCGACTGGGGGAACGCCAATGTATATTTCGTTATCACCGACCGCTTCGCCAATGGTGATTCCTCCAACGATGTCAACTATGGCCGAATCGTCGATTACGGCAGCGAACGGCTGAATGCCGCGACATTCCACGGCGGCGACTTCAAGGGGATGCTCCAGAAGGCCCGGGAGGGGTATTTCAGGGAGTTGGGGGTGGATGTTGTCTGGATGACCGATGTCTACGAGCAGATTCACGGATGGATGTCGGGAAGCGGCGCCATCAATGATTTCCCCCATTACGGTTATCACGGCTATTATCCCCTCGACTACACCCAGACCGACAAGAACTACGGGACGGTAGAGGAGCTGCGCGAGCTTGTCAATGAGCTGCACAGCCAGGGTATCCGCGTGATGCTTGGCGCGAACCTCAACGACCCCGGTTATCCGACACTGCTCGATGCGGTGCAGCTCGGATTCGCCGATACAGGACTCTCGGAACAGGAAGCCGCCACCCATATCCGCGACTGGAGCTTCGACAGGTTCTTCGAACAGCGGCTTGACTGGGACGGCTGGTATGGCCGCGACTGGGTGAGGATGCCCGACGAGGGTTGGGACGAGTCCGACCCGCTGCAGGCCACCATCTACGGCATGCCTGACTTCAAGGATGAGAGCGACAAGCCGACAAGGATTCCCGATTTCCTGAAACGGAAATGGAAACGGGAGGGTAAAGCCAATGACCCCTGGGTAAATCCCTCTGCCCGCAAGCTGCGCGAAGACCACGACTGGAGCCCTATTCAATATGTGACCGCATGGATAGCGTCATGGGTGGAGGAATTCGGCATCGACGGATTCAGGTGTGACATCGTGGAGAATGTTCATCTCAACCGGTGGAAAGAGTTGAGCGAAGCCTGCGACAGCGCGTTGGCGCGATGGCGTGCCAACCATCCCGACGACCCCGCGTCGCGATGGACCGACCGTTTCTATATGACGGGAGATTTCGACATGGCCGGGATAGACTACAAGCCGGAGTATGCCGATGCCGGATTCTCAAGCATGGTAAACTTCTATTTCCCCAAGCACGGCGACCTTGACGGAATAGTCTACACCTGGCAGGCATATTCCGACAGCATCCAGGCCCATCCCGGCTGGCATCCCTTCAGCTATCTCAACAACTCCTACCACAGGGATGCCGACATGACCAATATGGTTGACTGCGCCACCACCCTGTTGCTCTCTCCCGGTGTCTCCCAGCTCTTTTACGGCGACGAGACAGGCCGCAAGCTAAGCGACGCACAATACAACGTGGACAGCGCCCAGGCATTCCGGTCAGATATGGACTGGGGGGAAATCGACACCCTGCAGCTCGACCATTTCCGCCGTCTCGGCAAAATCAGACAGCAACACCCCGCGATCGGGAAAGGCATACAGACCTCCATTGACACCCACACCTGCCACCGCCGCCACAACGATGACCGCCTCATCATCCGTGTGCGCCCTATCCCGGGCCAGCCCATCCGCGTCAGCCCCTTCTTCCCCGACTCCACCCTTGTCACCGATCTCTACACCGGCCAGACAGCCACAGTCCGCAACGGCACCGTCACCTTCCCCCGCCACGAAAACGCCATCGCCATCCTCCACCCCGCCAACTGACCGCCTCCCTCCATCTCACCACATATTGACGCGGGCGCATTCCCCGCGTCCGCGTCAATCACTCCTCCCTAACGCCTCCAAAAAAGAATCTTCCCGAATCGTCAAATTTGCAGGACAGGTTGTGTGATTTTATACTCCTCATAATCTATTTTCAGTGAATCATCTATACGGTCATAATCAACCTGTTTAAAATACTGACATTTCATCGCTTCATATTGACTGGGAAATTGGCTGGTTCCTTTTGTTTTGTATCTAATACACATATGTTTTTCATAAAGCTGATTGTACTTATAGAAATGACACATGCCACAATATCTGATTCCCGGACCTGACCGTGACAATGTCTCAAATGCAAAATCCCAGTCAATAGGGCTGGGGGATTGTATCAGAAACTTAGCATCGTTAATCCATCGAGGATTAGGAGTTAGGCAGCTCGCTAATTTATCATAGCTATCCCGATGCAACCTGTTTTGGGAATCAACACCAAATGAAAATTTAGGTCTCTGATATTGCACGCCTGGAAGTTCATCTCCTTCCTTTGGTTCGAAATTATAGCAGCTGTTTCGAGACTCATCACTGTTTTCCGATTGGATTCCATTGATTCCGGCGTTCGAAACTATACGTTCTATGTCTTTTTCCGAATCAATTTTCACCTCAATTATTTTATGATCCGATTTTCTCTTTTCATCCGTACACTTATGTGAGACCCATATCTCAATTAAAATAGGTTTACGGTCAATCTTCTCACTATGTCTCAAAAGAAGATCTGCCCGGAATTCTCCTATTGAACCCTCTTCCTCGCAACAATCATAATACTCTTTCAAATCAAAACATTTAGGATAATTGCATTTTTCTGATATCCCCACCGGGCATTCCTTGACTGGACAAATTGCGCCCTGGAGCAACTCAATATGGAAATGTTCTGCGGAAAGGAAACATTCCCGGATACGCTTTTTCGCAAGCTTGTGAAGATAAGATTCATATGAGCAGACACCTGTATCTCCTTTGTGGGCAAAATGCCATCTTCTTTTTGTCCCTTGCCTGGGAATCATTACCCCGCCACAATGTGGGCAGAAATATTCTTCCCCTTTTGTTGCCTCCTTGACGTTTACAAGCTGTTGGTTTTTATCCAACGCATACGAATAATATTGCTTGGATTCCATATCATATGTCGACTATATCAATCTTTTTCCCTAATGAAGCGGCGATTTTTGACAAAATGTCAATACCGACCGAATACTTGCCGTTTTCAATCCGGCTCAGATTCGCGGCATCTATTCCGGCCAGTTTTGCGAGGTCGCGTGCCTCCACCCCTTTCTCCTCCCGGATTTGGCGTATTCTGCTGCCAATTCTTGCACGTTCTGATTGCCTGTCTCCGGAGCTCATCCCCATAAATGATATGCCACTGGCCAGTGCATCCCTCCATATATTGCTGACCATCATCTCCTTGTCAGCGGAATAGTTTTTGTCGAAGATGGCTTCAATGAGATGCAGTTCATATTTACGGGTCTCCTCACTGATATACAGCCCTATTTGACAAAGCACTTGAAACACCTCACCATCCTGAACCGTAACCTCCACGATTTTGGAATCTATTACCCGAGCCTTGGACTTAAATTCCATAGATAAAAACTTTTCTTGTTCTTTGTTCATAACTCCTTCTTTGATTAGACACCGCAAAGTTAATAAACAATTTTCAATTGGCAAATATATCAATTGAAAATTGTAATCACTCTAAAAGGAGTATCAAAAAAGATTCCTCCGGAATCGCCCGTAGACGCGGATGTGACCGTGGGCGATTACGGAGGAATCTTTTTTGATACCCGCAACCATAGAGCCGACCCAATCCCGTGGGATATTGATGGGGGGCGAAAAATAAAAAGCTACTAACTAAATAACAGTCAGCGACTTGGGGGTGGAGGCATCCTGACAAATTATCAAACTTATTGAGAGGATTCGATGATATTGTAAAATTTACAATGAATAACAATCGTTAATCATACTGATAAGTCAAGAGGCAAATCGCTTATATCTTTCAATCGTTTTCCATCAATTAAAATATTCAGCATATCAAGGGCGTCTTCCGCTCCAATAAGCTTAACAGCTTCAATTAATTCATAGAGAGCAAAATGATATAAACAATCTATGTCTCCTGTTCCCAAAGCTAAAGAAGCCAATCTTGATGGCAATGGCTCTCCAGTAATAACTACAATATGTGGTAAATGTCCTTTTCTATTACGAATTAATCCCAAAGCTTCTGTTCGACTATTCTGAGCTCTGTCGCTCCTCATAGTCCACTTTGCCGAAATACTCGCATGTAGTATGGGCAATTGTGAATATTTTTCTCGAATTACTGATTGTAGACAACAAGTATCATTGACTACTGGTATCTGTGCGTTTATTTGCTCATCACTTTCAGGCAATCTATAAATCACGATATCAGGTGCGACCATATAATCATTTCCTAACACTGTTGCGAGTTTTGAATCTGTCTTAATTATCTCCCCAAGATATGACAGATGTTCATACTGGGCAAATGATGAAGTCTTAATAGCATTTCTATTTCCGAGCTTTTCAACTACCCATTTTCCGGGGCGCAAATTTTGCAGTAAAGGGAATGTGTTGGATATAAATTCTAAATTACTCTGCTCAAATTTTGCGCCAGACGTTTGTCCTAATGATTTATCATGAGATTCAGCTAATAAAGAACCTGCAATCCTGCGAGATATTTCAATGGAAAGCCTTGAGGATTTATCAGCGTTGCTTGGAATACCCTTGTTGTCAACTGACAATACACCATATTCTATCAGTGACCGATGATATTTTTTTCGTTCATTTTCTATAAGAGCATTCATTTTTTTCGTTCTGTTTTAATACGTTTATAATTTGAACGCCAACATTCATTGCTACAGGAGGCGGAAATGCATTACCAATCATTCTACATGCTTTGGTTTTTTTATCGCCAAAATTCCAATCATCTGGAAAACCTTGTATGCGTGCTAACATCCTTGGTGTTAGCCTTGGAGGGAGTGGGTCATTATCTGAAGGCGCTGCATTGGCAATGCCTCTTCCATCCACACCCAATTCAAGCCAAGCTTTTTTTGCTCTTGTTGGTCCTAAATCAGGCCCCCCATGTTTTTTACTACCCCCAACAAGAGTTGGGGCTATTTTATCTGCCATCTTAACCCACAAATCTAACAATTTCCAACCATTGATTCCCATTAAATCTTTTAAGACTTCGCCAACAGTTGGTGGTATGCTTTGATAAGGTTTCGGGAAAGTAAACGTATCATTGAGGTCTTTTCTTATTCCAACTATAATAACACGAGGTCTTAATTGAGGTACTCCATAATTGGATGCGTTAAGAAGTTGGATATGATAATTATATCCAAGTCTTTCTAATTCATTCAATATTGAATTTCTATATTCATCGAACTTCGAATCAAGTAAACCTCTGACATTCTCTATCAAGACTGCCTTTGGTTGGATTTCTTTGATAAGGCGCAACATTTCAGGGAATAAATCCCTCTCATCGTTATTTCCTAATTGCTTGCCTGCCATACTGAAAGGCGGACAGGGCACCCCGCCTGAGAGTAAATCAATCTTTCCTTTATAAGGAGTACCACAAAAATCTCGAACATCTTGACATAGCACATTCCATTGTGGTCTGTTCAGTTTCAAATTTTCACAATAATCCTTTTCATACTCAATGAGTAGTTCGTGCGAAAATCCTGACATTTCCAAACCTAAAGCTTGCCCACCTGCTCCTGCGCATATTTCAAGTGAACTGAACATCTTTTGATTATCGAACTTGGTTTTCTCCTAAATATATTAAAGATAAAGCGATTTCCGAGTTTAATTCTCTGAAATCGCCTTTGGTGGAGTACAGCGGACTCGAACCGCTCACCTCGACACTGCCAGTGTCGCGCTCTAGCCAGATGAGCTAGTACCCCGGTTTTTGCGTTGCAAAGGTAGGATGTTTTTTTCAATCCACCAAATTTTTTCGGGCTTTTTTATCAACATAGCCCAAAATACATATTGAAAAGGCTCTGCGGCCAAAATCCGGAGGTTGTCTGGGGACTGGTTCTGAGCCAGCTCGGGATGGATTCGCCGCAAATGCGGGACGGCTGCGGGGCCGATTATTGCCCGATGGATTTTTTATTGGGATTTTAGTCGGTAATTTATTAACTTTGCGGTAATTTTGGAATGAAAGGCTCCGGACGCGCCGTTGACGGAGCCGGAAGGGTCGTCGGCTACCGGTGGATGCCCCCTCTCTATATATTAATGTTGAAACTGTATATACGATGAATATTCTCGAATTGAGCGAGCAAGAGATTGTACGCCGTGGGTCGCTCGACCAGATGCGTGCCATGGGGATTGACCCATATCCCGCAGCGGAGTTCCCTGTCAATGCCCATACTGACGAAATCAAGGCCAATTTCCGTGACCCGGAAACCGACGCGGACGGGAATCCGCTCGGGGAGCCGCGCGAGGTAGTGGTGGCCGGCCGCGTGATGGGTCGCCGCATCATGGGCAAAGCCTCGTTCATGGAGCTGCAGGACGCCAATGGCCGAATCCAGGTCTACATCAACCGCGACGAAATCTGTCCGGGCGAGGACAAGGAGCTTTACAACACTGTCTTCAAGAAGCTGCTCGACATCGGCGATTTCGTCGGTGTGGAGGGATTCGTGTTCCGCACCCAGACCGGGGAAATCTCGGTGCATGCCCGCAAGCTGACGGTGCTGAGCAAGTCACTGCGCCCGCTCCCCATCGTGAAGGTGAAGGACGGCGTGACTTACGACGCTTTCGATGACCCCGAGCTGCGCTACCGCCGCCGCTATGTCGACCTGGTGGTAAACGACGGGGTGAAGGAGATTTTCATCAAGCGCACCAAGGTGTTCAACTCGATGCGCAATTATTTCAACGAACACGGCTACATGGAGGTGGAGACCCCGATTCTCCAGGCCATCCCGGGTGGTGCGTCAGCGCGTCCCTTCATCACCCACCACAACGCGCTCGACATTCCCCTTTATATGCGTATCGCCGACGAGCTTTACCTCAAGCGTCTGATTGTCGGCGGATTCGAGGGTGTTTATGAGTTCTCCAAGAACTTCCGCAACGAGGGTATGGACCGCACCCACAACCCCGAGTTCACCTGTATGGAGATTTATGTCTCCTACAAGGACTACAACTGGATGATGGACTTCACCGAGAAGATGCTCGAACGTATCTGCCTGGAGGTCAACGGCACCGACACCGTCCGTGTGGGCGACAAGGAAATCAGCTTCAAGGCTCCCTACCGCCGCGTGACCATGCGCGACGCCATCCTTGAGCATACCGGTTTCGACATTGACGGCAAGGATGAGGAGCAGCTCCGCGCGGCCGCCAAGGAGATGGGTATCGAGGTTGACGAGACTATGGGCAAAGGCAAGCTCATCGACGAGATTTTCGGGGAAAAATGTGAAGGAACTTACATCCAGCCGACTTTCATCATCGACTACCCCATAGAGATGTCTCCGCTGACCAAGCGTCACCGTGAGAATCCCCAGCTGACCGAGCGTTTCGAGCTGATGGTCAACGGCAAGGAGCTGGCCAACGCCTACTCCGAGCTTAACGACCCCATCGATCAATACGAGCGTTTCGTCGAGCAGATGCGCCTGTCGGAGAAGGGTGACGACGAGGCAATGATTATCGACCACGACTTTATCCGCGCCCTTGAGTACGGTATGCCCCCCACATCCGGAATGGGTATCGGTATGGACCGCCTGGTCATGCTGATGACCGGCCAGACCACCATCCAGGAGGTGCTGCTCTTCCCCCAGATGCGTCCAGAGAAGGTTGCGCGTCGCGACAAGGAGGAGGCCTTCACCGCCCTCGGCATGCCTGCCGAATGGGTGGCTCCAGTCCAGAAAGCCGGATTCCTGACCGTCGAGGCCCTCGCGTCGGCTGTCCCCGGCAAACTCCAGCAGGAACTGCTCGGAATCAACAAGAAATACAAGCTGCAGCTCAAGAATCCCCAGCCTGACCAGATCAAAGGATGGGTGGAAGCCGCCCAGGCCCTCTATCCCGCCAAAGACCCCGAACAGTAACCCATAATCCGCCACGTCATGTCAAGCAATGAATTTCCCGGACGGATTGCCGTCATGGGAGGCGGAAGCTGGGCCACCGCCCTGGCCAAGCTGCTGCTCAAGAACTGCGAGTCAATCATATGGTATATGCGGCGTGACGACCGCATCGAGGATTTCATGCGCCTTGGCCACAACCCGGCATACCTGACGGATGTCCCTTTCGACACCGCCCGCATCGAATTCTCGTCTGACATCAACCATGTCGCCTCGACGGCCGACACCCTGCTGCTGGTGATGCCATCACCCTATTTCAAGAGCCATCTTGAGAAGGTGGAGATAGACCTGTCCGACAAATACATCGTCTCGGCTGTCAAAGGTATCGTCCCCGACGAGAACCAGCTGGTGACCGACTACATGATTGACAGGTTCGGGGTCAAGAGAGACCATACGCTCGTGGTATCCGGCCCCTGCCACGCCGAGGAGGTGGCCCTGGAGCGCCCTTCATATCTCACCGTGGGGTGTGAGGACATCGAAGTTGCCGGCAAGTTCGGCAACTGCCTCTGCGGCGCAGGAGCCCGTAACTGTCACGCCATCCTCTCCACCGACGTCGACGGCATCGAGTATGCCGGAGTGATGAAAAACATCTACGCCATCGCCGCCGGCATCGTCCACGGCATGAAGCGCGGCGACAACTTCCTGGCGATGCTCGTCTCCAACGCCATACGCGAGATGGAGGATTTCCTCGACGCGGTCAGCCCCCGTCCCCGCCAGATTTGCGACTCGGTATATCTCGGCGACCTGCTGGTGACCTCTTATTCCCGTTTCTCCCGAAACCATAATTTCGGGTCGATGATCGGCAAGGGGTATTCCGTCAAGGCCGCCCGCATGGAGATGGAGCAGACCGCCGAGGGGTATTACGGCGCGAAGTGCATCCATGAGATCAACGCCCGTTACGATGTCGCGATGCCCATCGCCGAGGCTGTCTATGACATCCTCTACCGCCGTGTACGTCCCGAATACGCCATCTCACGCATCGCCGACAAGCTGACATGATTTCGATGCGCGGCATACACAAGAGTTTCGACCGCCTGGAGGTTCTCCGGGGGGTCGACCTTGATGTGCGCCAAGGGGAGATACTGTCGATTGTCGGCGCAAGCGGTGCGGGGAAGACCACACTGTTGCAGATTCTCGGCACACTCGACCGTCCGGACAGCGGCACGGTCGAATATGACGGTACCCGCGTGTTCGACCTCGGCACAAAGGCCCTCGCCCGTTTCCGTAACCGGAACATCGGATTCATTTTCCAGTTCCACCAGCTGCTGCCAGAGTTCTCGATGCTTGAGAATGTGGCGATGCCCGCACTCATCGGCGGCGAGAACCGCGCCGCCGCCATGCGCCGCGCTGCGGAACTGATTGACTACCTCGGTCTGGGTGACCGCGCCTCTCACCGTCCGGCCCAGCTCTCAGGGGGTGAACGCCAACGTGCGGCTGTGGCACGCGCATTGGTCAACAATCCATCCGTGATTCTCGCCGACGAACCGTCAGGCAGTCTCGACTCGGCCAACCGCCGCGAGCTGTATGACCTCTTCTTCCGCCTGCGCGACGAACGCCGTCAGACCTTCGTCATTGTAACCCATGACGAATCACTCGCCTCCCGCTCCGACCGGGTCATCCACATCGCCGACGGGGTCGTAACCCATCCCTGACCACCGACATGAAACCGATATTCCTCCCCCTCATCCTCCCCGTCCTGCTCCTGCTCGCCGCCTGCTCCGAAAAAGGGAGCGACGAGCCCCATCCAGCCACCCTTTACGACATCTGCGAGGTGGCTCAGGCAGGCACAGCCACCCCGACCATCCTCCATCTCTACCGTCCCGACTCCGACGAGCCGGTAATCCTCACCGCCCCTGCGGGAGCCTTGGGACAACCTGCCCCCGACCCCGGCACCTCCATAATGGCGGCCTACACCCCCGCCAGCGGCGAACCATACACCTCCGGCCCCGTCACCCTCCACCGCTGGGCAACCATCACCAACCTCACCATCCAGGAAGCCAAGACCGAAAACGACCTCCAGGGCTGGGACAACGACCCCGTATGGCTCCTCTCGGCATGGCGCGCCGGCAACAAAATCTGCATGCGGCTCCGCCTCGGCTACGACACCGCACCCCGCCGTTTCGCCCTCCTGCTCGACCCCGCCACCCTCGAAGACCCCATCCCGACGGCCTACCTCTACCACAGTCGCCCCACCGACGCCCCCACCTTCGACCGCCAGTATTACGTCGCCATCGACATCACCCCCATCTGGTCCCTCCCCACCACCTCCGGCCTCCGCATCCGCCTGGCCAACTCCGCCTCCCCCTCCCTCACCACCCTCCTCTTCCAGAAATAATGCCCGCAATCTCCTCTTTTTTTGCGATTTTATAGTAACTTTGTAATTCAAGATATATCCACGTGGCATTAAAAAGGACTATTGAAGCGAAACCATTCTTAAAATGGGCAGGAGGCAAGACCCAGTTGCTTCCTGTCTTGGATGCTCATTTACCCGCACATTTCTCTGAGATTCCTGAGGTCACTTATATTGAACCATTTGTCGGAGGTGGCGCAATGTTATTTCATATGCTGCGTACATATCCCAACATACAGAGTGCAATCATAAATGATCTCAACGGGAAGCTGATAAACGCATACCGCATTATCCGGAATTCCCCCCAAGAACTAATCGAATGTCTGACAGATATTCAAATGCGATTCTATGAGTTGGCAGACAATATGCAGCGGAAAGATTTCTTCTTGTCATACCGCGAACGATTCAACCGCGAAAAGCTGACAAAATCAGAAAACGCGGCTATCCTTATTTTCCTTAACAGAACCTGCTTCAATGGGCTGTATAGAGAAAATTCAAAGGGAGAATTCAATGTCCCATTCGGGAGGTATGTCAACCCCACAATATGTGATAAAGAAACCATACTAGCCAACAGCCGTTTACTGCAGAAAGTCACCATTCTGAACGGGGATTTCTCTATGGCTACCGGAAACAACAATGGCTATACCTTCATTTATTTTGACCCCCCATACAGGCCTTTGAGCAACACATCCAACTTCAATTCCTACGTCAAGGAACCTTTCAATGACAATGAGCAGATACGTCTACGCGACCATGTGGTGGAACTGACTCAAAAGGATGTCCATATACTTCTCAGCAACTCGGACGGCAGAGCCTCCAATCCCCAGGATTTGTTCTTTGACCATATATACAACCAATTCCACATCAACCGAATTGAGGCAAGGCGCAACATCAATGCCAATGCGCTCGGGCGTGGAGTTACATCCGAATTGCTTATCAGAAATTACGAACGCTGTAAAGGGGTTAACCATATAATGCCCGTTCAGCAACAACTTTTTTATGCCAATGTCTAAATCTTTCCAAATCTTTATGTCTCAATTGAAAGAGACAAACCTGACCTTAAAAGATTTTGTTGATTTCCCGAAAGTTGAAGCTAATGTCGATAAGATTTCGATGAAGCTTCATCAACTTAATTACCTCATCGGCCAGCAGGATATGGCTAAAGCTGTCCATAATCTATGGGATGAAAATCCACAAGTGTTTTCTGTGCTTGAGATATTGATTGCCGTGCGGGACAAGGGCAAAAAGAAAGCTATCGACTATACCGGCAAACTGACCCCACTAAGGGACTATTATTCTTCTCCTGAAAAGGTAATCACATTTCTCAATGAGACCGGATTGACAAAAGTATTCCAGAGCCGACAGGTAAAAAATCTGGTGGACTACGTTTTCGGGGTTGAAGTTGGGTTGGATTCAAACGCGAGGAAAAATCGCGGCGGCCATATAATGGAAACGATTGTGACAAATATCCTCTTAGAGAACAATATCCCTTTCCGCAAGGAAGTATATTGCACAGAATTTCCACGAATCAAGGAAGTACTTGGCACCGACAAAAAACGTTTTGATTTTGTTATTTCCTCCTCTGGCATCACATACCTGTTTGAAGTGAATTTCTATAATAGCGGTGGCTCAAAGCTAAACGAAGTCGCCAGAGCATACATCGAACTCTCATCGAAAATCAATTCAGTACCCGGCTATGAGTTCGTATGGATCACGGATGGCTTCGGATGGAAATCTGCATCAAACAAACTTGAAGAAGCATTTATGTCCATCCCTCACTTATATAATCTGACAGATATAAAAGACTTCTTATCCTTTTTGAAATCCTGAGCGACACCACATCACGTCATGAATCCCGTATACAAGTCTGACAATAAAGATTTCGCGCTCCTTCATGGCGACTGCTGCAAACTCCTGTCTGATTTTGATTTCAAGTTCGACATAATTTTTGCAGACCCGCCCTATTTCCTGTCGAACGGAGGGATAAGTTATCAAGCCGGCAAGATTGTGTGTGTTGATAAAGGGAATTGGGATAAGCCCAACAATGAATCCATTGAGGATTTCAATCGCCGATGGCTTTTCCTTTGTCGGGATAAACTTAAAGAAAACGGCACAATATGGGTATCCGGCACACATCATAACATCTTTTCTGTGGCCAATGTAATGAGAGAGCTTGGTTATAAGATTCTCAACGTCATAACCTGGGCAAAAACCAACCCGCCACCTAACATATCTTGCCGTTACTTTACATTCTCGACTGAGTTCATAATTTGGGCAAGAAAGAGCGAGAGGACACCACATAAATACAATTACAGTCTTATGAAAGCCCTGAACGGAGGTAAACAAATGACTGACGTATGGCGTCTTCCGGCCATAGGGCGGTGGGAAAAGAGCTGCGGCAAACATCCCACCCAGAAACCTTTGGCGGTATTGACTCGTATTATTTTAGCCTCCACGGATGTAAACGACTGGATTCTCGACCCATTTTCAGGAAGTTCCACTACCGGAATAGCCGCGAATTTATGCGGAAGAAAATTTCTCGGGATTGAAAAGGAGCCGGAATATATAAATCTGGCCATCCTTCGGAGGGAAGAAATAAATAATCCCGAAATATTCCGGAGTCATCAACAACATTTGGAAGACCTGAAAATTTATCACCGCATTCTCAAAAACCAGCCATTTCCAATACCTCAGAATGAAAATCAGCCAGATTTTAGATAAATCATTTTGAAAGAAACGGCAAAAAAGTTAATTTTGCGAATATGAAGAAATTTGTTTGGACGATGGTGGCGGCGGTTGCTGTCGGACTGATGGCTTGCGGCGGGAAGGCCGCGGCCAACGGCAGTGACGCGCAGGCTGCTGGGGATGGCTCCGCCGAGGGTAGTGTGCTGATGGCTCCTGTCGAGGCTGATGCCGACTCCCTCTTCGGATTCGTGGAGACGCAGGTGGGCTTCGGCCCCCGCACACCCGGTTCGGACAGCCACGCGGCTTGCCGCCGTTACCTCATCGAGTCCCTGAAACGCTACGGAGTGGACACAGTGATGGTGCAGGCCGCCCCGGTCACCACCTGGAAAGGTGAGAAACAGACCGCATGGAACATCCTGGGAAGAATCAACCCCGGGGCCACTGGCCGCATACTGTTGCTCGCCCATTACGACACCCGTCCCTGGGCCGACGAAGACCCGAGGGAGGAATACCGCAACACCCCGATTGACGGGGCCAACGACGGCGCTTCCGGAGTTGCCGTCCTGTTGGAGACCGTCCGCTGTCTCCAGAAAAACCGTCCCGACAGCATCGGCATAGACCTGCTGCTGGTCGACATGGAGGACTCCGGACGTTCCGGTGGGGGAGATGAGGAAAGCTGGTGTCTCGGCACCCAGAAATGGGTGGAGGCAATGCCCTATGGCACCGCCGACCGCCCGATGTACGGCATCCTGCTCGACATGGTCGGAGGGAAAGACGCTGTCTTCCACCGCGAGTATCTCTCCCAGACCTACGCCAAGAGCATCGTCGACAAGGTGTGGGCGCTGGCCAACGCCTCCGGCCACGCCGACCGTTTCCCCAACTCCATGGGGGGCTCCGTAATCGACGACCATCTCTATGTCAACCAGGCTGGAATCCCCTGTGTCGACATCATCGAAAGCAGCAATCCCCACACCGGCAGCTTCAACCCGACCTGGCACACCACCTCCGACAACCTCGCCTCAATCGACCGCGAGACCCTGCGGGTCGTGACCCAGCTGGTGCTAAACCTTCTCTACCGCGAGGACGGGAAAATCTGAACTCCACGCGTGACATCACAACGACAAAAACGACTGAACATATGACCATCAACGAAAAGCAAGACGAGATAATCGACGAACTCTCCGGTCTCGACGACTGGATGGACCGCTACGCATACATCATAGACCTGGGCAACTCCCTCCCCCCCATCGACGAGAAACTCAAGACCCCCTCGCGTCTCATCGAAGGGTGCCAGAGCCGCGTGTGGCTCGACGCGACCCTCGACGAGGACGGCAAAGTCAACTTCACCGCCGACTCCGACGCCATCATCGTCAAGGGGATAATATCAATGCTCATCGATGTCCTCTCGGGCCACACCCCCCAGGAAATCCTCGACGCCGACCTCTATTTTATCGACCGCATCGGCCTGTCGGAACACCTATCGCCGACCCGTTCCAACGGCCTGCTCGCGATGATAAAGCAAATACGCGTCTACGCCCTGGCCTTCAAGGAGCTGCAGGAAGCCAAGAAAGCCTGACAAACGAGAAATCAAATAACAAACCAATTTCATACTGCTATGTTTAAGAACCAACCCAAAGGATTGATTCCCGCGGCCTTGAGCAACATGGGCGAACGCTTCGGCTTCTACGTCATGATGGCCATCCTGACGCTGTTCCTCATGTCGAAGTTCGACCTCGACGGAGGTCAGGCCGGCGCACTCTACTCGACATTCTACTGCGCCATCTACATCCTCGCCCTCGTGGGAGGCGTGATTGCCGACAAGACCAAGAACTACAAAGGCACCATCATCGCCGGACTCATCGTAATGTGCCTGGGCTACGCCCTCCTGGCAGTCCCCGCCCTCATCACCACCCAGTGGATCGCCCTGGGCGCGCTTCTGGTAATCGCGTTCGGTAACGGACTCTTCAAAGGAAACCTCCAGGCCGTCGTGGGACAGCTCTATGACGACCCCAAATACAGCGACAAGCGCGACTCCGGTTTCCAGATTTTCTACATGTTCATCAACATCGGCGGCTGCATCGCCCCCTTCATCGCCGTATGGGTGCGCAACACCTTCGTCAAGATGCAGGGCTACGCCTACAACGCCGATCTCCCCGGCCTCTGCAACTCCCTGCTCGCCGGCAGGGATGTCGACAGCGACCTCTTCCTTGAATACGCCAACCAGGTATCGCAGACCGAGGTCAACCTTGCCACACTTGAGGACTTCGCCCGCAACTACCTCGAAGCCTTCAACACCGGCTTCCATTACGCCTTCTCGGTGGCCATCGTGGCGATGCTCATCTCCCTGGCTATCTTCCTCTTCTTCAAGAAATCCCTCCCCACTCCCGGGGCCAAGAAAGCCGCATCCTCATCCAAGAGCGAAGCCGAGAAAGCTGAAATCCGCCAGTCGGCCAAGGAAATCAAGCAGCGTATCATGGCCCTCATGGCCGTATTCGGCATCGTGATTTTCTTCTGGTTCTCATTCCACCAGAACGGACTGACCCTGACCATGTTCGCCAAGGACTACACTGACCTCAACCTCTGGGGAATGTCACTCTCGGCTGAAATCTTCCAGTCAATCAACCCCTTCGTTGTGGTCTTCCTCACCCCCATCGTCATGTGGGTATTCTCGGCTCTCGCCGCGAAAGGGAAAGAACCCTCGACCCCCAAGAAAATCGGTATCGGTATGGGTATCGCCGCCCTGGCCTACGTCGTGATGTGTGTCGCCTCCCTCGGACTCCCCTCACAGGCCTCACTTGACGGTGCGCCCGTTCCCACAGCCGAACGCGTTACCCCCTGGATTCTTTTCAGCGTCTACTTCATACTGACCGTCGCCGAGCTGTTCATCTCACCCCTCGGACTCTCGTTCGTGTCGAAAGTCGCACCAGCCCATCTCCAGGGCCTGATGCAGGGGTGCTGGCTCGGAGCTACCGCCGTCGGCAACGCCTGCCTCTTCCTCGGTGCGGTGATGTACCAGAGCATCTCCCTGTCGGCCACCTGGAGCGTCTTCGCCATCGTCTGCTTCATATCGATGGCCGTGATGTTCTGCATGGTCAAATGGCTTGAGAGGGTCGCCAAGTAACCGCTCCTCAACAAGACAAACCCGCAAAAGCCCGCAAGCCCGTTTCGCTGCGGGCTTCTGCATATCCGCCCCCTCCTCGCCACGCGTCGCGAAAAAATCAGCGTATGGCTGTAACGTTTCACCGGGGCTGCGCGTCTATTAGACAAAGACCGGTTTTCCGGCCCGGACACCAAGCGTATTTTTCAGAAACAGCAGCTTCATACACTAATGGACAAAGACGCCCATACACCGGTATTCCTGCGTCACCGCGCCCTCCTCGGCGCGGTGGCGCGGAAATACCTCATCCAAAAAGAGGATGTCGAAGACGCCCTCCAGGAGCTGTTCATACGCGCCTGGGAGAACCGGAAGACCGACACCACCCCGCAACAGAAACGGGCGTTTCTCTTCACCTCCCTGCGCAACATCTGCGTTGACCTGCTGCGCAAGCGCAAGCTCAGGGGGGTATTCATCGACGACTGCCCGGCTCCCGCCGAACCGCCCCTGTCGGCCATCAACCCTGTCGAGAGCGCGGACATCGCCGATGCCGTCCGCCGCCAGGCTCTCGCCCATCTCTCCGGGATGACCCTGAAAGTGTTCGAGCTTTACACCTTCGAAGAGCTTGATTACACCGAAATCGCCCAACGTCTCGCCATCACCCCAGAGACAGCCCGCACCCACCTCTGCCGGGCAAGGAAAACAATGCGTGCCCTGTGCGCGTCAATTCTAAAAAGCTGATTTATGGAAGATTTGACATTACAACAATTGGAGAGTCTTGCCATCGGATATTTTGAATGCCGGCTCTCCCGCGCCGAAGAGGATGAGCTGCGGAAACTGCTCCTCTGCTCCCCCCTGCGGTCAGAACTGCTCGACGAGTGCCGGCTCGCCATGGGGCTGGAAGCCACCCTGTCGCGCTCCAGCCGCCGCGCCCGCAAACCGGCCACCTTCATCTGGCTCGCCATAGCCGCCACCGTGGCGCTGCTCCTCTGCACCGGCATCTTCCTCCATCGCGACACCACCCTCCCCGCCGACGGCGAGGTGTATTACGCCGAGGTCTACATCAACGGCGTGAAGGTTGCCGACCAGAAGACCGCCCTCATCATCGCCGAACGCCAGCGTGAAGAGTCACTGGCGAGGATGGACTCCCTCTTGCAGGAATCCATACAGAGCCGCGACCGCCAGCTCAGAAACCTGAGGAAACTGACCACCCATTAACACCATACATACCCCTATGAAACGAACTGCCATCTTGCTGCTCCTGGCCGTCGTGGCCACCGTCACGGCTCTGGCCGCCCCCCCGAAACTCGCATGCGAATCTCTTTTCTCGGAGAAATACCGCACCAACCCCCAGGCCAAGGTCTCTATCATCAACTCCACCGGCAATTACTTCCGGGGAATCAAGGTGACTGAAGACCCGGCTCTGGTCAAAGAGATTGAAAAAAAAGTCGAAGAAGACAAGAAACTTGCCACAAATACCGTAGAGGAATATTCAGCCGGAAATGTCTACACTCTTATATTAAACGTTCCGGGAAACAACAATAGAATGATTAACATCGGCTACACTCGTAGAGGCGCGTCAGTCGACCTGTTTGTGTCCGGGCCTCCCGACGCCTTCAAATAGCCGTCAATCCTCTCTGCTGCCTCTCTCCACTCTTTCCACTTTCTCCGCCTCAAGCTGGGCACGGCTCTTGCTCTTGGTGACCATGAACACCCCCGCGAACACGAGAACCACCGCCAGCCCTTTCATCAGATTGAAGCTGTCAAGCCCCCAGCACACCGCCACCACCGACGCGATCACCGGCTGCACATAGTTGTACATGCTGGTGATTGTCGGGCGCAGGTACCTTTGCCCCACAGGGAGGAGTATGTAGCTAACGAAGGTAGCCCCGATCACCACCATCGCTATTCCGGCGATGGTCTCCCGGCTTATCGCGCCCCAGTCGGCCGCGGCCATCTCATTGTAGGAGAATGGGATCACGCATATCGACGCGTAGGTGAACATCCACTTCATCAGCGTAACCGGGGAGTATTTGGCGGTCAGCCGCTTGTAGAACACAAGGTAACAGGCGAAGCTCACCTGCGCCCCCAGGCATAGCAGGTCGCCCCAGACGCTTGACGGCTGTCCGGCCGAGGCGGCTCCGGTGCCTCCCGCTATGAGGATGAATGCCCCGATAGCCCCGACAAACACACCCCCGGCCTTCAGCTTCGTCACCGGCTCACCGAGAAACAACGCCGCGATAATCATGGTGATTATCGGCGAACTGGTGGTGATTACCGACGCGTTGACCGGGGAGGTCAGGCTCAGCCCGAAAATGAACATCCCTTGGTTGAAAATTATTCCGAGCAACGACGCGAAAGCTATGCTCAGCAGGTCGCGGCTGCTTACCTCCTCCTTCTTCGTGAAAAGGGAGACCGTCCAGAACAACACAGCCGCCCCCAGCATCCTGAACTCCGTCAGCAACAGCGGGGCGATTCCGGAAGCCAGCACGGCTTTCCCAACCGGGGCACTCAGTCCCCACATCGTTTCGGCTCCCAGCATCGCGCCGTGGCCCTTTATCTCATCTGTCTTCATCCTTTCTGAAAATCATCACTCCGCGACAGCCTCACCGCAGCCCCAGATAGAAATGCCATATGGCCAGCGCGGTAGACACCGCAACATTCAGCGAGTGCTTCGTCCCCTCCTGGGGAATCTCTATGCAGCCGTCGCAAAGGTCCACAACCTCCTGCGCCACTCCGTCGACCTCGTGGCCCGCCACGATGGCATACTTGCCGTCGCGCTCCACGGGGAACTCCTCCAGGCTGACCGCCCCCTTGACAAGCTCCAGGGCGCAGACCTTGTAACCCTCGGCCTGCAGCTCCCTGACCGCGGCGGCGGTCGACGCGTGGTAGCTCCACGCCACCGAGTCCTCAGCCCCGAGGGCAGTCTTGTGAATCTCCACCGAGGGGGGCGTGGCGGTGATGCCGCAGAGCGCGAGCCGCTCCACACGGAACGCGTCCGAGGTCCTGAACACCGACCCGATATTGTTGAGACTCCGTATATTGTCAAGCACGACCACCAGGGATATCTTTTTCTTTCGGCGATACCCCTCGACAGTGTCGCGGCCCATGTCAAGTATGGTCTTTTTCTCCATCTGTTTTCGCTTTTGAGCCACAAAGTTACGAAAACCGTCCGAAGTTTGGCCGCTTTTCCGTAACTTTGCGCTCCCCGACAGTGTTATTATCAAATAAAGACAGACACAACCCACACATAAAAAACAACATTATGGAAACTACCCGTCAAGCCAAGATAGCACGCCTCTTACAGAAAGAACTGAGCGAAATCCTGCGGCTCCAGACCGCCAAGACCCACGGAATCATCATCTCCGTCTCGGCCGTCCGCATCAGCCCCGACCTCTCCATCGCCAAGACCTACCTCTCGGTCTTCCCCTCCGCCAAGGCTCCCGAAATCCTCGAGAACCTCACCCGCAACGCCAAGACCATCCGCTACGACCTCGGCCAGAAAGTCCGCTTCCAGCTGCGCAAAGTCCCCGAACTCGCCTTCTACCTCGACGACTCCCTCGACTACATCGAGAACATCGACAACCTCCTCAAGGAGGAACCCAAGGATTAAATCGGATTCCAAAGATTAGTCGCCCCTCCTCCCGGCTACTTTGCCCCTACCCCTCCCCCCTCCTCTCCCAATCCTCCCAAAATTCCCATTTCCCCTGCGATATGGGAAAAGGTCTCACGCAGATTCCGCAGATACGCAGATTTCCCGCGGATTATTTTAGGGATAAGCAAGATTAAGCCGATTTTTGGGAAAGGTCTCACAGATTACACAGATTACACAGATGCCATCCGGAGGCAATCCCTACGGGTGGCTTCTGTTTTGTCTTAGAGGACTTAATATTTCCGGATGGCTTCTATCCAATTGTAGGGACGCGCCGCGGCGCGTCCGCATTCAACCCAGTATTATAAAGTCTCGCAGATTACGCTAATTACGCAGAGGCCATCCGGCATGAATCTGCGTAATCCGCTTTAATTTGTGGAATCCAATGAGCGCAGCGAATCCAATCTGTGGAATCTGTGAAATCTGTGAGAGCCAGCGGAGCGCAGCGACCCCTAATCCGAGGGGATGTCGCCCGGATGGCCTCTGCGTAATCCGCGTAATCTGCGAGACTTTAATTTGAACGCGAGACTTTTCCTGAAAATCCATTTAATCCGCGAGAAATCTGCGTATCTGCGGAATCTGCGTGAGACCCTTCCCTCCGGCTTGACGAGAATGTTATTGAACATACAACGAGGCTGTGTCAAAATTAAGATACGCCTATTTTGACACAGCCTCCCCTCACCGATAGCATTTTTCGCTAACTTTGCGACTGAATCCGGACGCCCCATAGAGATGGACTCCGTAACACACATTCTTATGTAAAAGGTGTTATTGAAATTTTATCTTTGTAAGTAATAGGTAGCCAAGACCTGAGATTTGGATAAAGCAAGATACAATTCTCACACCTTTTTTTATATCTATATTTATGGCCTGACGGGGATTAAGCAGGCATAACTTTATGTATTATGTACTGTTGTGCCTGTATGACTAAAGAATGGTACATTGACTGCTCCCTATGCAATGCACCATACAAATCTTCTCAGAGGCGAACCTCAATCCTAAAAGTAAAATAATGAAACCAAAAATTAGACTTATGATAGTGATGCTGTTGGCTCTGACAGCACTTCAATGCTATGCCGACGACTATACATTTTATGTAGTTGACGAGCTTGTCTACAAAATCCACTCAGAAGAAGACCGCACAGCTACAGTTGTGAGGGTGGATGAGAGCTGCTCCCCGCAGTTTGGAGGAGACAAAGAAATCCCCCAAAAGGTAATTATCAACTCAAAAACCTACACCGTTACCGCAGTAGGTATTAATGCGTTCGAAAATCACTCCAGGCTCACTTCCATAACGATTCCCAACTCCGTGACTTCTATCGGGGGCTACGCGTTCAGCGGCTGCTCCGGACTCACCTCCATAACGATTCCCAACTCCGTGACTTCTATCGGAAACTGGGCGTTCAAGAACTGCGATGGGCTCACTTCAGTGACAATTGGGAACTCGGCGACTGCTAATTGCTTTCCCTATGCATTTTGGGATTGCAAAAATCTAACCGAGATAAATGTTAATCCAGAAAATGCAAATTATTCATCTATCAACGGTGTTGTATATGATAAGAATGCTTCAACTCTTATACTCTGTCCGAATAAAAAAGCTTCCATAACGATTCCCAACTCCGTGACTTCTATCGGAAATTACGCGTTTATGAACTGCTCAGAACTCTCTTCCATAACGATTCCTAACTCAGTAGAGACTATCGGGGACTACGCATTCAAGAGTTGCTCCAGACTCTCTTCCATAACGATTCCCGACTCTGTGACTTCTATCGGACGGAGCTCGTTCGAATACTGCGTTGGGTTCACTTCCATAACGATTCCTAACTCCGTGACTTCTATCGGAGACTACGCGTTCAGCGGCTGCTCCGGACTCACTTCCATAACGATTCCCAACTCCGTGACCTCCATCCGGCGGAGCGCGTTCGAATACTGCGATGGGCTCACATCCATAACGATTCCTAACTCCGTGACTTCTATCGGGAATAGCGCGTTCCGCGGCTGCTCTGGACTCACCTCCATAACGATTCCCAATTCCGTGACTTCTATCGGAGGCTACGCGTTCAATAACTGCTCCAGCCTCACGACTGTGACGATTCCTAACTCCGTAAAGGCTATCGAAATATCTGCGTTCGAGGGTTGCCCCAAATTAGAAACCATATATATGCAATGTGAGGTTCCGATAGAATGTAAACCCAATTTTTCTGATGACAACTTAAAAAACACGATACTATATATTCCCAAAGGGACTTTGGCCGCTTATGAGAAAGTGGATCCCTGGAGGAATTTCTGGAACATCGTGGAGATGGATTTCTCCGGGGTTGATGAAGTGGCGGAGGACCGCGGCGACGCGATTCGTGTGGAGAATGGACGGATTGTAACCGAGGGGGACGCGCTGACCGAGGTGCTTGACCTTCAAGGACGTACCGTTTACCGTGGCTATGACCGGGTGATTGACAACCTTCCAAGCGGCCTCTATGTCGTAAGAAGCGGCAACAACACCGTCAAGATAAAGCTCTGACAGAAAAGGTCTCACGCAGATTCCGCAGATACGCAGATTTCCCGCAGATACCGCTCCGATTTAAAAGATTAAACGGATTCAGGGGGAAGGTCTCGCAGATTACGCGGATTACGCAGAGGCCATCCGGCCGGAAATCCAACAAATTCCATCCGGATGGCC
>ENA-UOJC01000108-UOJC01000108.1-human-gut-metagenome-genome-assembly--contig:-C104-NODE-108-length-142525-cov-17.123654_pt1 | contig 142525 bp, 139 predicted proteins | sample MGYA00242339_ERZ723886 | MGnify/ENA metagenome assembly ERZ723886 | reverse complement strand
ATCTCGCTACGCTCGTCAAAAAGTCCGTACCGGACGTTTTTGATGGCTATTAATCTAATCACGAGTGGGGCCTTTGCCCCCTCGTGCTCCCCTGCTGCTCTATTACTTTTCATTTACAGCATAGTTTTTTGGCAGTCTGCAAAGCGCAATGATATGTATTTATTTTTCTCTTGCGTAAATCATTTCCTTGTGTTATGATAAATTTACCAAAAAATCCGCAAGCATAAGTTGACGAGAATACTGTCGTATTGTCAAGAGCTTTAACGCAGCATGGGCGGAAATCTGCCCGTCAAAACCGATACGTGTTCGACTCTCGTCAGCTTAGCAAACAGGAGGACAGATATGAGCAAGAGCAAAAAGCCAATACTTATCGTTATTTTTGCCGTTTACTGCGCGGCCCTGGCATATCTTACGCTGCTCAAGGGCATCGGCGCAACGTTTGACATGACCTACGCCGAGTATATTAAGGCAAACAGCAATATCATCCCTTTTTTCAGCTTTTATGTTTTCATCACAACGCCGTATAAGTCGGCGGTCGTTGTCAAATATTTTATCATAAACCTCGCCGGCAATCTGCTGCTGTTTCTGCCGTGGGGTCTGCTTCTGCCGAGCATAGCCTACAAGCTTCGCAGCTTCGGACGATTTTTTGTTTTTACCTCGATCGTTATAGTTGTCATCGAGCTTTTGCAGCTGTTTTTGATGCTCGGAAGCGCGGATATTGAGGACTATCTTTTGAACATTTTAGGCGCATCGGTCGGCTTTTGGCTGAACAAAAAGCTTCTGCTCCCACGCGAGCGCACCGAATAATAAAAAAGCACCCGTGGGGTGCTTTTTTCATGCTTCAAGTCCTGCTTTTTTCAGCGTTTCGGCGCTCAGCTCGGAAAACGGGATGATGTCCTGCGGCGTTTCCGGGTGCTCGGCGATGAGCTTTTCCATCCACACCATGTCGTACCATGTTCCGAATTTATAGCCGCATTTATAAAACCTGCCGACCATGCGATAACCAAGATGCGCGTGATACTCGGCACTGTTGTTCGTCAAATGCTCATCCGGCTCATCCGTCCAGCCGATGCAGGCTTCAAGGTTTATTATGCCCTGAGCACGGGCAAGGCTCTCAAGCGCGGTGTACAGCATTTTGCCGATGCCCATTTTGCGGCAGTCGCGCCGCAGATATATCGTTGTCTCCGCCGCCCACAAATACGCAGCGCGCCCGACAAACGGGCTGAGGTAGGCATAGCCAAGAAGCTCGCCGCCTCGCTGAGCGACGATATACGGATATTGCGGAAGCCGTTTTATCATACGCTGGGTGAATTCCTCAAGGCTCGGTACCTCGGTTTCAAAGCTTATTGCCGTTTCCTCAACATAGGGCACATAGAGAGCCAAAAGCTCGTGCGCGTCGGAAACGCGCGCAATACGCAGCGTTACGTTGCTCATGCTTTGTCGCTCCTTCCGTAGATATACGCCATGCGCCGCAGGCTTTTTTCAAGCTGCGGCGTGAGCAGCCCCGGCTTCATGCGCCAGCACCAGTTGCCGCCGACAGTTCCCGGAGTGTTTATGCGCGCCTCGGCTCCCAGGCCAAGGACATCCTGCATCTGAAACACGAAAAGCTCCGCTTTCGACCTCATGCCGACGCGCAGAACTGCGGCGGCAAGATCGTCATTTTCGCCTATGCCGAGATATTCGCGCGCAAAGGCGAGCGTTTCGGCGTTCTCCTCGTCTATCCAGCCGCGCAGAGTATTATTGTCGTGCGTTCCGGCGTAGCAAATGCTGTTTTCGCCTATCCTGTGCGGCAGATAGTCGCTGAGCGAATTGGGGTCGAACGCAAATTCGAGCACCTTCATGCCCGGCAGGCCGCTGTCGGCGAGCATTTTATGCACCTCCGGCGTGAGCGAGCCGAGATCCTCGGCAATAAAGCTTACGTTGTTAAACCACGCGGTGAGCCTGCCGACAAGATCCATGCCCGGTCCCGGCCGCCACTGCCCTTCCTTTGCGCTTTCGGCATCGCGCGGCACGGCCCAATAGCTTTCAAACGCGCGGAAGTGATCAATGCGCAGCATGTCATACAGCTTTGACGCGCCGTCAACGCGGCGTATCCACCAGCCGTAGCCGTCGCGGCGCATGGCGTCCCAATCGTACAGCGGATTTCCCCAGAGCTGACCGTCGGCACTGAAATAGTCCGGCGGCACTCCGGCGACCTCAATGGGAACGTTTTTCTCGTCGAGCAGGAAAAACTCCGGGCTTGACCACACGTCGGCCGAGTCGAGCGCGACGTATATGGGCATATCGCCGATCATGCCGACGCCGTTTTTGCGCGCATACTCGCGCAGGGCATCCCACTGGCGGTAGAAAAGATACTGAACGTAAGAATAAAACCGCACGTCGGACGCAAGCTCTGCGCGGTATTTTTCCACGGTCTCCGCTCGGTGCAGGCGGATATCCTCCGGCCATTCCGTCCACGAAGCGCCGCCGAAATGCTCCTTGAGCGCCATATAAAGCGCATAGTCGGAAAGCCACGAAGCGTTATCGCGGCAAAATGAGTCAAACTCCGCAGCGTTCTTTTCAAGGCCGCGCCGCGCCGCCTTGCGCAGAAGCGGCATACGGTGAGCGCGCAGCTTTTCGTAAGCGACCGACTGCTCATCATTGCCCCAATCGACAGCGGAGACCTCTGCTTTGGTAAGCAGCCCGTCCTGCACGAGCATATCGAGATCGATACAATACGCATTGCCGGCAAAGCTTGAAAAGCTGTTGTACGGCGAATCGCCGCTTCCGGCAGGCCCGACGGGCAGCAGCTGCCACCACGACTGCCCTGCGGCGGCGAGAAAATCTATAAAATCATAAGCGGCCTTGCCCAGCGTTCCGATGCCGTGCTCCGACGGCAGAGAGAACAGCGGCAGCAGCACGCCGCAGCTTCGTTTTGTGTTCATATCATCACCTCGTTGATAGCCTGAGGGCGCAGATTTGAACACGCACAAGCGGTGTATTTTAGGCGCTTTTCGGCTTGTCGTCCTTGACTTACACCAGTAAGCCAGCGTCCTTCGCACCGAAAATCACTCAAAAATCCGTCCGCTTGTGTCGTAGAGTTTTGCCGCAGCGGATTTTCGGCGAGGCAAGAAAGGCGGCGCGGAGAATACTGACGTATTGTCAAGCCGTCTGACGTGACATCGGCAGAAAGCCGTGCGACAAAACCGTGCTCAAATCCGCGCCCTCAGGCTAAGAGCTATTTTAGCCGCATACCGCGCGAAAATCAAGGCGTATTTTTGTAGTGTTTTCTACAGCTTGCGCGGTACACGGATGATATAATCAAGAAAAAACAAAGGAGCGGAAATTATGGCAGAGCTTAAAGGCACAAAAACCGAAAAAAATCTTATGGAAGCATTCGCAGGCGAGAGCATGGCACGCAACAAATACACCTATTTTGCGTCGAAGGCAAAGAAGGACGGCTATCAGCAGATAGCGGCGATTTTTGAGGAGACCGCGGCAAACGAGAAAGAGCACGCCAAGCTGTGGTTCAAGCTTCTGTGCGGCGGCGCGATCCCCTCGACGGAGGAAAACCTCGTTGCGGCGGCAGCCGGTGAAAACGAGGAGTGGACGGATATGTACGCGCGTATGGCCGAGGAGGCGGACGCCGAGGGCTTTACGGATATCGCGCAGCTTTTCCGCAGAGTCGGAGCAATCGAAAAGGAGCACGAGGCACGCTACCTCAAGCTGCTTGACAATGTACGCAGCGGAAGCGTTTTTGCAAAGCGCGAGAAAGTCATTTGGATCTGCCGCAACTGTGGGCACATCCACGAGGGTCCCGAGGCCCCCGAAAGCTGCCCGACCTGCGCGCATCCGCAGAGCTATTTCGAGCTGAGAGTTATAAACTACTGATGAGCTGCAATAAGTCCATGCGTCTACTTGACGAATCGGTCGCGCTGAGCTAAAGTATAGACATGGACATTATTTATTATGATGACAATATAATAGTCGCGATAAAGCCGGCAGGCGTTATATCGACCGACGAGCCGGGCGGCATGCCCTCGCTTCTGCGGCAGGCGCTCGGAAACGAAAATGCGGATATCCGCACGGTGCACCGGCTCGATCAGGTCGTGTCGGGGCTGATGGTCTTTGCGCAGAATCCCGAAACGGCATCGGAGCTGAGCCGCCAGATACGCGCGGGAGAGTTCAAAAAGACCTATCTTGCTGTCGTGCGCGGCGTTCCGCAGGAGCGCAGGGGCCGCATGGAGGATATACTGCTGCGCTCGAAGGAGCAGCGAAAGACCTTTGTTGTGAACAAGCCCTGCCGCGGCTCGCAGGAGGCCGTGCTCGATTACAGGCTGCTCGGCTCGAACGGCGAGCTGAGCATGGTCGAGATAAACCTCATCACCGGCCGCACGCACCAGATACGCGCACAGTTTACTCACCGCCGTCTCCCTCTCGTCGGCGACAGGAAGTACGGCGGCAGAGACGACGGCTGCGATATCGCCCTGTGGTCATACAGCATCGGATTTACCAATCCGGCCACCGGCAGATTTATGACCTTTAAAGTAAAACCGCCCAGAGCCTTCCCCTGGACGGAGTTTGATACGGCAATAATGCCGAGATAAAAATTGCGTTCCGATATGGAACGCAATTTTTATTTACCGTCTTCATTTTTAAACGCGAAAAAGCGCTGGCCGAGGTAGTTGAGCGCGACGAAAATGCACATGCCGCAGAGCATTGCTCCGTTTTCGCGGACGGCAACGGAAAAGCCAGACAAAAGCGCCGACACGATCGGCTTTGCAACACCGTAGGACACAAGATAGCACAGGCAAATATTCGCCGCAAAGCGCGCGACGACCTTCCAATCGCGCTTTTTATACCGGAACGTGTAGTATTTGTTGAGAAAATAGCTCAGTATGCTGCCGAAAAAGTAGTTTGACGCCGAGCTTAGCCAATAGCTCAGGTGAAAAACATTATAAAAGACGAACATTATCGCCGAGCCGAAAAGCGTGTTGATAACGCCGACGAGCACAAAGCGCACAAATGTTTTGTCGGCGAATTTCGCGATAAGCCTTTTCATAAATACATGTCCGGGCGGCGCGTCGATATATACGGCCTTTTGCCGCGCCAAAGGCGCGACTCGGCAAGGTCTATCTCGCAGGTCACAAGCTTCTGCGCGTTATCCGCCTTGACTATGACATCACCGCTCGGATGCACGACGATCGACTGTCCTGCAAAGTCCATATCTCCCTCAAGCCCCACGCGGTTGCACATTGCAACGAACACCTGATTCTGCATTGCCTGCACGCGCACCTCCCACTCGAACATCTCCATTGGCTCGGCCTCGGTGTTCGCCGTCGGGATGATGATAAGCTCCGCGCCCATCATGGTGCAGGTGCGGATGCTCTCGGGCAGGTGGCGGTCAAAGCATATGACTATGCCCACCTTTCCGAACGGCGTGTCAAAGACCTTGAAGCCGTCGGGCGCGGGAGTGTAATAATCCTGTTCGTAAAACTGCTCGGCCTGCGCGATATGCACCATTTCCGCACTGTCGAGCACCTCGCCCTGCGGATCTATCCACAGCGAGGTGTCGTATCTTTTGCCGTCAAGCTCAAGGTACACGTTCGGCGACATGTAATAGCCGTTATCGCGCGCGGCGGCTTTGAGACGGGCTATCATATCGCTGTCCGGCGTCAGGACATATTTCGACACGTCGCGCTTTTCATACTGCGGAAAAAACGGCGTGAGCTGTATCTCGGGGAAAAACAGCAGGTCGCTTCCGCGCGCAAGAGCGCACATTTCAAGCGAGGTACCGATGTTTTCCTCCATGCTGTCGGTCATGCGCATCTGCGCCATTGCAAGCTTCATATTTGTTACCTCCGCAGTTTTTTAGATCATTATAGCATAAAAGCTCCCGAAAAGGGAGCTTTTGCTTTATCTGTTTCTCATGACGGTTTTCATGCGCTGGCCGTGGTCGAGGATGCTCTTGCGCAGACGCAGGTTCTTGGGCGTGACCTCAAGAAGCTCGTCATCGGCCAGAAACTCAAGGCACTGCTCAAGGCTCATCTGTCTGGGCGGAATGAGGCGCAGAGCCTCGTCCGAGCCGGAAGCACGGGTGTTCGTCAGGTGCTTTGTGCGGCAGACGTTTACGGCTACGTCGTCGGACTTCGGACAAACGCCGACGATCATGCCGGCATACACCTTTGTGCCCGGCGTTATGAACATAGCGCCGCGCTCCTGTGCGTTCCAAATGCCGTAGGCAACGGCCTCGCCGGTTTCAAACGCGATCAGCGAGCCCGTGTTGCGGCGCGCGATATCGCCCTTATACGGCTCGTATTTTTCAAAGACGGAGGCCATGATGCCCTCGCCCTTCGTATCGGTCAAGAACTCGTTGCGATAGCCAAACAATCCGCGCGACGGAATGAGGTAGCTGAGCTTGACGCGGCTGCCGATCGGGGTCATCTCGACAAATTCGCCCTTGCGAGCGCCGAGCTTTTCCATGACAGCGCCCATGTAGTCGGACGGAACGTCGATAACAACGCGCTCGATAGGCTCGCACGTTGCGCCGTCTATCTCCTTATACAGCACGCGCGGAGGCGAGACCTGGAACTCATAACCCTCGCGGCGCATGGTTTCTATGAGTATGCTCAGGCTCATTTCGCCGCGGCCTGCGACGTTAAAGGAGTCGGTTGCGCCGTCAACATCGGTCACTCGCAGGGATACGTCCTTGAGCGTTTCGCGGATAAGTCTGTCGTGGATCTGGCGCGAGGTGACAAACTTGCCCTCGCGGCCGGCAAAGGGACTGTCGTTGACAGAGAAGGTCATTTCCAGCGTGGGAGCCGAGATCTTGACAAACGGCAGAGGCTCGGCAAAGCCCTTCGCACAGATGGTATCGCCGATAGTGACGTCGCCGATGCCGCTCATTGCAATAATATTGCCGGCTGCAGCCTCCGTAACGGGGACCTTGTTCAGGCCGTCAAACTCATAAAGCGACACGGCCTTGGCCTTCATCGGCGCAGCGTCGGGATTGTGATAGTTGCAGACCTCGATCTCCTGATTCTGCTTTATTATGCCGCGCTCGATGCGGCCGATGGCAATGCGTCCGACATATTCGTTATAATCTATACTGGAAACGAGCATCTGGAACGGGCTGTCCAGATCCTGCTCGGGCTCGGGGATATACTCCAATATGGTATCAAACAGGGGCTTGAGATCCGTGCCCGGAACATCGGGAGAGTAGCTCGCCGTACCCTGACGGCCGGAGCAGAACAGCATCGGGGAATCAAGCTGCTCGTCGGTCGCGTCAAGATCCATAAGAAGCTCAAGCACCTCGTCAATGACCTCGTGGATGCGCTGGTCGGGACGGTCGATCTTATTGACGACAACGATGACTCTGTGACCAAGCTCGAGTGCGCGCGACAGGACAAATCTCGTCTGCGGCATCGGGCCCTCGGCCGCGTCAACGAGCAGGATAACGCCGTTTACCATCTTGAGTATACGCTCGACCTCGCCGCCGAAGTCCGCGTGTCCCGGCGTATCGACTATGTTTATTTTCGTATCGCCGTACTGCACGGCGGTGTTCTTTGCCATTATTGTGATGCCGCGCTCGCGCTCAAGGTCGTTCGAGTCCATGACTCGCTCAACGATCTCCTGATTTTCGCGGTAAACACCGCTCTGCTTGAGCATCTCATCGACAAGCGTTGTCTTGCCGTGGTCAACGTGCGCAATTATCGCAATATTTCTGAGTTTCTGCATTTAAACCCAACTCCTAATCAAAATTCAACACAAAAATGTATTTTACCACGCAAGTTCCCATATTACAAGTGCTTTTAGTGGCGAATTGAGGCTGTACCGATACATTTTTTGCACGTGCCCGGTATCGAAACAATGGCAGAAACCATAAAAAAACGGGCGAGCAATGCTCGCCCCTACTATGCAAAGCCGGTTTCCGCGGCAGTCGCGGCACCGGGCTGCCGCAATATACATATCGGTAGCAGCGTCCGTTCGCCTCTAAAAATTCGTTTTGGGATTGTCTGTTCGCTCGAGGAGATAGTCGATGGAGACATCGAAATAATCGGCAAATTTAATGAGCGACTTGTAGTCGGCCTCACGCGCTCCGGTCTCGTACCGGCTTATGCTGTTCTGATTCATGTCAAGATCCATCGCAAGCTTGAGCTGCGATATTCCGCGCTTTTCGCGCAGTGCTTTCAGTCTCATTGCGCACCCTCCTCTTGACATAAATATACCGAAATGGTATACTGCAAATATCCCATTTCGGTATATCATAAAATTTTTTAGGAGGATTATGTATGAGCAAGAGGATCTATTCACTCAAAAGAGAAAAATCCGCGGAATTTCCACTATTCGACGGCAGCGCATGGTTCAAGGAGGTATCCAATCAGGAATTTGGCACGCTTGTCACAAACGGACAGGTTCGCCACTCCAACGGCCGCTTCTTTGCAACGAGCAGCTTTGCCGAAGCAAAAGCCGCGGCAGAGGGGCTTGACCCCACCGATTATTCTTATGATGACCCCGAAACACCGCCGTCTCCCGAAAGTAGGGAGCGCTCCGGCGGCGGCATATACCCCAACCCCGGTGCGACGCTCAAGGGCATTGCAACGCTTATATGCGTGCTCGGCATGGTAGCGTCGGTCATTCTGGCAGTTGTCTTCGGCTACTCAACCAGCTTATTGGGCGATTTTAATTTTGGCCTATTCTTCGGGATTCTTATCGGCGGAGGAATACTTTCGTATCTCTCCGGCCTCGGTCTTGCCGCTTTCGGCGACCTTGTGCTGAGCGCAAACGAGATTAAAAGAAAGCTCAAATAATATCCCTTCAAAATTATAATCCCTCGCAGAAAAGGAGTGTAGACTGATATCTGCACTCCTTTTTTAGAGGCGAATTGGGGCTGTACCTATACATTTTTTGCGGTATCTCGACCGGAAACTATCGACGAAACCATAACGAAAGGGCGAGCAATGCTCGCCCCTACGATTATTAATTTCAATGCCGACCAGACCATCACAGCGGAACGGATAAATCCGTTCCCTACGAGCGGCTGCGGCCGCAGCTGAGAGCTAATAGCTGATAGTTGATAGGATTGATGTGTATTAATTCAACCCCTCGGCAGCAAAGCTGCCTGCTCCCCTTGACAGGTGAGCCAATTGGTTGCGCTGCAAAACGCAGCACCGCACTACCGGGTTGCGAGGCACATACGGTTTTGTCGGCAGTCTCGAACCGGGACACCGCAAAATTCAGCACCGCACTGACGTTACGCGAGGCGCATACGGTTTTGTCGGCAGTCTCGAACCGGGACACCAGAGATATATGTATCCGTAGGTGCCCCAATTCGCCTCTAAAAAATCACATTTTTTCGGGCGCCGATACGCCGATGACGGACAGGGAGAGAGCTATGACGCGGCGCACGGTGTCGGCAAGGCACAGGCGCGCGTTGAGAACGCCCTCCTCCGCGCCCTTGATGCGGCAGGCGGTATAGAACCTGTGGAAGCGTGCGGCAAGCTCGGTGACATACTTGTTGATGCGACTGGGGTCATAGTCGCGCGCGGCAAGGCGGATCTCCTCGGGAAGCAGCGCGACCTGCTTTATCAGCTCGCGCTCCTGCTCGGTGGAAAGCAGCGAAAGATCGGCGCTGTTTATATCCGGCACCTCGTGCCCGTCGGCGGCAAGCGCCGAAAGCATGGTGCATATTCTCGCATGGGCATACTGGACGTAGTAAACGGGGTTCTCGCTGTCCTGACGCACGGCGAGGTCGAGGTCGAACTCGACGGGCGACTCGGGACGGGAGTTGAAGAAATAGCGTGCGGCATCAACAGGGATCTCGTCAAGAAGGTCCGAGAGCGATATCGCCTTGCCGGTGCGCTTTGACATGCGCACTACCTCGCCGCCGCGCATGAGCTTTACAAGCTGCATGAGTACGATATCGAGCCTGTGCTCGCCGTCGAGGCCGAGCGCATCCATTGCGCCCTTCAGTCGCGCAACGTGGCCGTGGTGATCGGCGCCCCAGACGTTTATGACCTTGTCAAAGCCGCGCTGCTCGAACTTGTTGCGGTGGTAGGCGATATCGGCGGCAAAATAGGTGTAGAACCCGTTTGCGCGGCGCAGAACATCGTCCTTTAGCTCGAGCTTTTCAATGTCCTCGGGCTTCTTGCCGGCGGCAAGGAGCTTGTCCGCAAGGATCTTAGAGGTGTGCAGCCACAGTGCGCCGTCCTTTTCATAGGTAAAGCCGGCGTCGGTGAGCTTCTGCACGGAATCGGCAACATAGCCGCTGGCATGCAGGCTCGATTCGAGGAACCACTGGTCGTATTCGATACCGTAGCGCGCAAGATCGCGCTTCATCTTCGGCAGGTTTATCGACAGTCCGAACTCGGCCATCATCTTGTGGCGCTCGGGGGTGTCGAGCTTGAGCCAGTCGTCGCCGTATTTTTCGCAGAATAGCTTTGCAAGCTCCTTGATATCGTCGCCGTGATAGCCGTCCTCGGGGAACTCTATCGCATCCTCGCCCTTGAGAAGCTGGATGCTGCGCGCCTCGATGCTGCTTGCAAACTTTTCGATCTGGTTGCCGGCGTCGTTGACATAGAACTCGCGCCAGACGTCGTAGCCTGCGCGAGAGAGGACGGATGCAAGCGCATCACCCAGAACGCCGCCGCGCGCATTGCCCATGTGCATGGGGCCTGTGGGGTTTGCGGACACGAACTCGACCATGAGCTTTTTGCCCTCGCCGATGTTGCAGTTGCAGAAGCTGTCGCCCTCCTCGGCGACGTTTTTGAGAACGTCGGAATACCACTTGCTGCCCATGCGGAAATTCATAAAGCCGGGGCCTGCGACATCGACGCTTTCAAACCAGCTTCCGTCAAGCTTCATGTTTGCGATAAGCGTTTCCGCAACCTTGCGCGGCGGCATGCGCATAAGCTTTGCGCTTGCCATTGCGTAATTTGCCGCATAGTCGCCGTTTGCGGTGTCCTTGGGTATCTCGACGCTGCCGTTGAGCGTAAGTCCGGCAGGCAGCTCACCCTTTTCCGCCGCGGCAAGGTATGCCGCAGTCACAAGCTCGGTTACCTGCTGTTTTGCTTTCTGTATCATGTTTGCCATATTATCTATCCTCTCAGCTTCTGAGCCTTACGCTCATATTCAGTTTATTTCTGCTTGCAACGGTGTGCTCCATGTTGACCACATAGTCGATGCTCAGATCTCCGCCGTAATCGTCAAAGCTTGCGGCGACCTTGCGCGTTTCAATGCCCATCGTCGCGCTTCCGAAGCGCGTATCGTACAAAAATCTGTCCTTCTCGCCCTCGCGGAACACCATTTTCGTGTTGAGCACGCCCTTGCGCTCAACGGTGATCGCGTCGCGCGTGATATCCACGGTGGTGCTCGTTCCGGCAAGGCCGGTCAGCGCGCTTTCATGGTAAAATATCTGATATCCGTCCTCTGTGCGGCAGTAAACTCCGTCGGTGACAAATTCAACCGTCTCCGCATCGGGCTGCATAAAGCCCTGCACACCGGTTATCTTAATAACTGCATTCATTTTATTGTCCTCATCAGTCCAGCGCAAACGGCTCGACATGGTTCACGGCGCTTTTAAGCCCATAGCCGAGCATAATGGGCGCCAGAGCCTCAAAATCGGCCGTGCTGCCGCTTGTGTAATAGCTCTCGCTGCCGCCGCCGGATGCGAGCATGTCGCAGTCGCGCAGATAGCGCGCCGTCGTTTCCGCCGAAGCGTCCGCCGCCCCGACGAGGATCGTATCCGGTCCGAGATATGCGCTTATCGCATCGGATATAAGTCCGTAGTGGGTGCAGCCGAGCAGCAGCGCGCCGACGTTTTTGAGCGGCTCGAGCGACTGCGCAACGATATCCTGCACCATCGGATCATCCGGCAGATAGTGTCCGCTCTCGATCATAGGAACAAAGTCCGGGCAGGCGACTGCCGTTATCTTCGCATCCGGAGCAAAACGGCTGACGCCGAGCTGGAACGCGCCGCTTTCTATACTCGTCTTTGTTGCGATAACGCCAAGCTTTTTTCGGCCGGTCGCGGCAAGCCTCTCCGCACCCGGCAGGAGCACGCCGATCGTCTTTGTCTCATTTGCGGCGATAATATCGGGTGCATTGCTCGATATCGTTCCGCACGCGGCAAGGATTACCTTAACATCAAAGCTCTCGGCAAAGGCGATGTTCTGCCGCGCAATGGTACGCATCTGCTCACGCGGCCGTCCGCCGTACGGCATGCGCCCGGTGTCGCCGAAGTATATTATATTTTCATCCGGCAAAAGCTGTCTGAGTCTGCGGACAGCCGTCAGGCCGCCGAGGCCGGAATCGAACACGCCGATTGGTCTGTTGTCCATCAGATAATATCTCCATATTAAACTATAACTATAATATAATATGACAAGTAAGCCAAAATTACAAGGATTTTATTGTGGCAAAGGAGCAGTCTATCTGATATAATATAATTACAAACATGATCGGAGGCACACGCTTTGAACATAGATCTGACCGAAAAGGAATTCCGCAGACTGCTCGACCTTGTGTATATCGGCAACTGGATACTCAACTCCACGAGGACTACCGACCGCTTCGAGGACTATGACATAGTGCAGGAAAAGATCTTCTCGCTGTGCGCAAAAAACGGCATGAAGTCGCTCATTCAGCTGTGGCACGGGCATGTTTTCCCCTCGCGCGCATACGAGGACGGCGGCATCCACGAGGCCATCGCCGATTATGAGGACGCCGTATTCTTTGACATTCTGGCCGAGGAGCTTGCCCGGCGCGATCTCGGCGAGGATTGCGACGATCTTGCCGCTCTCACCGCGCGAATGGACGAATACATGGACGAATTTGAGGCAAACGGCGTTGAAAACCTGACGCTGGACGTATAATTCAAAATTTTTCGGAGAACATAAATGCATCGGTAACGACCGATGCATTTTTCTTTTGGGGTTTTACTTATGAACATGACCAACGACGAATACCGGCAGTATTCCGACTCGCATCAGCCGCGCTCAAAATGCCTCGGCAATTGCCTGAAGGCCTTCCTTGTCGGCGGACTTATCTGCTGCATTGGCGAGGCGATATTGAACGTCTACGCCGACTGCGGACTTGACAGGACAGATGCTTCAAGCGCGGCCTCGGCAACTCTCGTTTTTATCGGCGCGCTGCTGACGGGGCTTGGACTTTACGACCGCATCGCGCGCTCTGCCGTCGGGCGAAAACGTCGCGCCGAACGATTATCGCGGCCGCGAGGGGCATGTCAAGGACGTCCGCCGCGTCAAAGCCCCCGACGGAATATCCGGCGACTGGGGGAAATAAACAACAGCAATATGACGACCGCTCATCTTAAATATTTTCAAAAAAAATCGTCTCAGGCAATTGTACCTGAGGCGATTTCTCATTTCCAGAGCTTGTCTGGGTATATGCCGCGCGATTTCATGTCGGCTATTGCGCATTTTACAGAATCGAGGTCCTCGCGGTAGGTCATGCCGTACCACGTTTCGCTGCAATCGAGTATCTTGACCGTGGCAAGTCCCTCTTTTAGCTGCTCGTTGGCGACAAAAGGCAGAAAATATTCGCATTTGAGCGGATTGACGGGCAGATTTTTATCCAAAAACGCCGGAAAGCGCGCATTGAGCTGCTCGAGCATCATGGGTGAAAAGCCCCAGAAGTTCATGGACACGGTCGCATCACCCGACAGCGGAACGAAGGTCTCCCCGTCCTCTGTGTAGGCAGCATCCGCGCCGCGCTTTTCGATGTGCGTGCGCTCGGTTATATCGACAAGATATCCGTTTTCGATATCGCACACTCCGCGAGCGACCGAGCCGTTTTCGGTGACTGTATTGCGCAGCCGATAACCGACCATGGCGTACTCGCTCTGCTCCCTGTCGCCGCTGAGGAAATCGTACATTGCCTTATACGCACCGGCGCCATAAAAGTCATCGGCGTTGATAACGGCAAACGGTCCGTCCACGACGCCGCGGCAGCAGAGCACCGCATGTCCCGTGCCCCAGGGCTTTTCCCTTCCCTCGGGGACCGTGTAGCCCTCTGGCAGTTTGTCGAGCTGCTGATAGACATATTTTACGTCAAAATACTTTTCCATGCGAAGACCGACGGCAGCCTTGAAGCTCTCCTCAATCTCGCGCTTTATAATAAACGCGATCTTGCGAAAGCCTGCACGGTAAGCATCAAAAAGCGAAAAATCTATTATCGCATGCCCCTCGGTATCAACGGCGGTTATTTGTTTTAGTCCGCCGAACCGGCTGCCCATTCCGGCAGCCATTATAACAAGCGTCGGCTCCTTCATATCACTTACCGCTCAGATCAAGCTCGTTTATGCCCATTGCGACGGAAATGCCGCGGATAGCCTCAAAGGTCTTGCTCTGCGCTATCTCCATGCCGGCATTCATTGCCTCTTCCGAGAATTCCTTGACGTCGTCGGGCAGCTTTATGACGGTCTCTGTGGTGATATCGAACACAAAATACTTATCCTCGGGATCGTGGATAACTATGTTCAGATACAAAAACGCAAAGCCGCTCCACTCCTCGGGGAGCTTTACGGATACCTTGCCGGTCTGAGTAAGCTGAAGCTCGGTGCCGATGCTCGTGTCAAGCTTGCTTGTGAGGCTGACGGTTTTAAAATCAATGTAATCAACGTTCATATTCTTTTCCTCTCAGTTCGTTCTTTTTTTGCCGACGAAAAACGCCGCCATAAGTCCGGGTCCGCAATTTGAGCCGATGGTCGTTCCGATATAGGTGTAAAACACGTCGCGGAAACCGAATTCCTTTTTGATATCCTCACCGAACTGCTCGGCCTCCTCGGCGATATCCGAGTGGCAGATGTAAAGCGTCTGATCCTCGGGATCGACGCACAGCTCGCTTATGATTTTGTGTATACGCTCGATGGTTTTCTTTTTGCCGCGCTCCTTAGCCTGGACGATAAGATGTCCGTCAAGGTCGAGATTGAGTATCGGCCAGATGTTCAGCGCGTGGGCTATGACCATGCCGGTGCGGCTGACTCTGCCGCTGCGGTAAAGGTAGGTCAGGTCGCCGGTCGTATAGTAAGTGTTTATATTGCTTTTGACCTTCTCAAGCTGCATCTGGCACTCGTCGGCGCTGCTGCCGCAGTCGCGCAGATCGGCGGCAAGAATGGCAAGCATTCCGTAACCTACCGATGCAAGGGTTGAGTCGATAACTCTTATGTCGGCATCCGGATGATCCTGCATAAGCATATCGGCTGCCGAAACGGCATTGGCCCATGTGCCCGAGATCCCGCTGCCGAGCGCAATGTGAATGATCGGCTGCTTTTTTTCAAGCAGCGGCGTCCAAAATTCCGTGAACTGATACGGCGTCACCTGGCTCGTTTTCGGAGTGTCGCCTGATCTCATTCCGTCATAAAACGATTTAAGATCCTTGGGGTCCATCGTGTCTGTATAGTTCTTATCTCCGATGGCATAATTCATCTTAAGCGGAATTATGCCGCGGCTGCAGCAAAAGCTCAGCGGCAGATCGCAGCCGGAATCCGTCGTTACTATAAAGCTGCCCATGTCTCTATTCCTCCTGTAAAGCTCTATATGTTCAGCATATTTATCTTTCTTCCGCTGGAGCTTATGAGCCCCTCCTCGCGCATCAGGCGCAGCTCGCGCATCAGGCTTGTCCTGTCAACGCACAGATAGTTTGCAAGCTGCGACAGGCTCAGCTCCGTTTCAAAGCTTGTGCTGCCCGTTTTCTCGGCAAGGTACTCAAAATAGCTTATAAGCTTCTGCCGGACTGTTTTTTTGCTTATCATGTTGATACGCAGGGCCATCATCTGCGCCTTTTTAGCCGAAAGTCCAAAAAGGTTTTTGGTTATCTTCGTATGATGCTCGCATGCATTTGGGCATCTTCCGTACAGCGTGCTCATTTTGAAAAACATGACGCTGCAGTCGGAATCGGCCTCCGCGACGTAGCCCAGGCCGCTGTACGGCATGGTGAACACCTCGCCGAAGATATCGTTTTCCACGTAGTTTTCAAGCAGCGTATATTCGCCCTCGCTGTCCACGCAGTAAAGATGCGCCTTGCCCGAAAGAAGAACGCACAGGCTTTTCACCTCCGGCTCGAAAACAAGTATGGTATCGCCCTTTTTGAACTTGCGCACCTCGGGACGGAAACAGCTCATCATCGCGTCGATGCTCGCGCATGTTACGCCCTTGAAAAGCTCAACATTCTGAAGCTCCATTGCTGATTTCACCTCTATAGACGATTTTTGAATGATTATATCACACAATTGTGGTATACGCCACAGCTTTTTGCCGTGAAAAAGGATAATATTATATCATAAAAACAAATATGGGAGGTTTACTATGTACTGCACCAGAAAAGTTACCGAAGATCTGACCTGGGTCGGCGCGGATGACCGCCGCCTTGCCTGCTTTGAGGGCGTTTACGGCGTTCCCGACGGCGTTTCCTACAACGCATATCTGCTCAATGACGAAAAGACCGTTTTGTTCGACACCGTTGACAAGGCCGTCAGCCGCACGTTTTTTGAAAACCTCGCCCACGCTTTGGGCGGAAGGCAGCTCGATTATCTTATCATTTCCCACATGGAGCCGGATCACGCGGCAACGATAGAGGAGCTTACCCTGCGTCACCCCGAGGTCACCATAGTCTGCAACGCGAAGATCAAGACCATGCTCGGGCAGTTCTTCACCCTGTCGGACACGCTTAAATACCACATCGTTGCCGAGGGTGACAAGCTCAGCACCGGCAAGCATGAATTCACCTTTGTCATGGCTCCGATGGTGCATTGGCCCGAGGTCATGATGACCTATGATCTTACCGACAAAATGCTTTTCTCGGCCGACGCCTTCGGCACCTTCGGCGCGCTCAACGGACATCTGTTCAACGACGAGGTCGATTTCTTTGCCGACTACGTTGACGAAGCCCGCCGCTATTACACGAACATCGTCGGCAAGTACGGCGCGCAGGTGCAGGCAGTTCTGAAAAAGGCCGCCGGACTTGAGCTTAACTACGTCTGCCCGCTGCACGGCTTTGTATGGCGCAGTCACTTCGGCGATTTTCTCGACAAGTACCTCAAGTGGAGCTCCTACACCCCCGAGGAAAACGGTGTCATGATAGCCTACGCCTCGGTCTACGGCCACACGGAAAACACCGTGAATATTCTCGCCTGCAAGCTCGTCGAGCGCGGCTTAAAGGTCAAGGTATACGACACCTCCGTGACCCCGGCATCGTATATCGTTTCCGACGCGTTCAGATACAGCCACCTTGTGTTTGCGTCAACGACCTACAACGCCGGAATATTCGTCACGATGGAAAACCTCGTTCACGACATAGTAAACCACAATCTTCAGGGCCGCAAGATCGCCATTCTGGAAAACGGCTCGTGGGCGGCAACCAGCGGCAAGCTCATGAAGGATCAGCTTTCAAAGCTGCGCGGCACCGAATTTATCGGCGAGACCGTTTCGCTCAAGTCCGATGTCACCGAGGCACAGCTGGCAGAGCTTGACGCGCTTGCCGACGCCATCGCCGCGGATATCCGCCCCGTGCTCCCCGTGTTTGAAGCCCCGGCAGAGCCTATCGGTCAGGCGCTTGACGTTGACAACGCCGCATTCAACAAGTTCAGCTACGGTGTTGAGATCCTCACCACGAACGTTGACGGCAAGGACTACGGCTGCGTCATAAACACCGCAGGTCAGGTCGCGGCAGGCGACCCCAAGAAGATCACGATTTCCGTCATCAAGAAAAACAACACCTGCGACATGGTCGCAAAGGCAGGAAAATTCAATATCTCCATCCTCACCGAGGACGCTCCCTACAGCCTGTTCCAGCACTTCGGCTTCCAGAGCGGACGCGATGTTGACAAGTTTGCAGACTTTGACGATCTTGACCGCATGACAAACGGCATAGCCTATGTCACGAAATATACCAACGCAGTTCTCTCCTGTGAGATAATCGACGTCGTTGACGTTGAAACTCAGGTGCTCTACGTTGCAAACGTTGTTGAGGCGAAGGTGCTGTCCGCGGCTCCCAGCTGCACCTACGGCTACTACCACGCTCACATAAAGCCCAAGAAAAATCCCGCTCCGGCTCAGGGCGAGGGCTACGTCTGTAAGGTCTGCGGCTACTTCCACGAGGGAAGCGAAATGCCCGACGACTTTGTCTGCCCCCTGTGCAAGCACGGCAAGGAGGACTTCGAGCACATCGTTCCCGAGGTTAAACAGCCCGTCAAGGGCTATGTCTGCACCGTGTGCGACCACTTCGTCGAGTGCGACGGCGAGCTGCCCGACGATTACGTCTGCCCGATCTGCAATCACGGTAAGGAAGCCTTCGAGCCTGCCGTCAGATAATAAATACACAGCACACCGCGAAAAGCCGCGTTCATCCGAACGCGGCTCAGGCTGTCGAAAAACTATGCTGCAAAAGAAAGATAATAGAGCAGCAGGGGAGCTCGAGGGGGCAAAGGCCCCACTCGAAATTGGATTAATAGCCATCAAAAACGCCTGATTTATCAGGCTTTTTGACGAGCGTAGCGAGATTTTTCGTGAAAACTTGTTTTCACAAAAAATGTGGCGTTTTTGAAGCGTGCAAAAAAGTCAAAGACTTTTTTGACACGCTGAGCCGCGTTCATCCGAACGCGGCTTTTTGTTAAAATGTTATGGGAGTCTTACTTAAATATGAGGATCAGAGCCGTGCAGACGATGCCTATAACGAGCATAACGGCAAGGCCTGTCTTGCTGGGCTTTTTGACCTGGACAGGCACGACAAACAGCGCTCCGTTTACAAGCAGGAGCAGAGTATACGCTATGGGAAACGCACCGGCCAAAAGTCCTCGGAAGCAGAACAGCAACGGCACAGTCAGCGCCGATGAGGTTATCGGAACGCCGAGATAATGCTTGCGCTTTTCGCTTGTCTGCTGCTGACGGATCTCCTCGGTGACGTTATAATACGCAAGCCTTATAAGTCCCGCAAGCGCAAACAGCGCCATTATGGCTATCTGCCACCACTCCCTTGCTCCGCTGCACACACCGATGACAAACGGCAGAACTCCGAAGCAGACAATATCGCTGAGCGAATCGAGCTGGATGCCGAAGCGCTTTTCCTCATCCGTGCGATCCTTCTTTGTTCTTGCAACTATACCGTCGAACATATCACAGAAGCCGGAGAACATAAGGCATATGACAGCGGCAATTATTTTGCCCTGCACGGCAAAGCCCATACCTACAACGGATGACAGCATTCCGACAAAAGTCAGCCATACCGTGTAATTATAATAACCTATCAAAATAAGATCCCCAATTTACCCTCTTAACTGTGTGGCCAGTATACCACACGGTTGTATGCCATTTCAAGCTTTTTTCGACAAGATGTTCACAAACCATTGAAAACGCTATGCAATTTAAATTTTTGATGGTATACTTGTGAAGGAGAGAATTACACCCGGAGGGAAGAAAAATGGAAATCAGCGATGTTAAATATTCGCAGTATCTGCAAATCCTGCGTGAAGAGTTGCTGCCTGCAATGGGCTGCACAGAACCTATCGCAATGGCCTACGCCGCGGCAAAAGCAAGGCAGACCCTCGGCGCAATGCCGGATAAGATCGACATCGTCATAAGCGGCAACATAATCAAAAACGTTAAAAGCGTTGTCGTTCCGAATACGGGCGGCCTGAAGGGCATTGCAGCCGCCGTTGCAGCCGGAACGGTCGTGGGCGATGCGGACAAGCAGCTTGAGGTCTTGTCGTTTGTAAAGCCCGAGGAGATACCGCAGATAGGCAAGTTCATGGACGAATGTCAGATGACCGTCATGAAATCCGAAAGCGGAAAGCTGCTGGACATTGACCTGCACATGTACAAGGGCACCGACAGTGTGCGCCTTCGCATATGCGACTATCACACGAACATTGTGCTCATCGAGAAAAACGGGCAGGTGCTGCTCAAAAGGGACGAAAACGCGGCGGCAGGCAGCGAGACCGACCGCAGCGTGCTGAATGTTCACGACATTCTCGATTTCGCCGAATCCGTTCGCATTGAGGATGTTCGGGATATGCTCGAACGGCAGATAAACTATAACCTTGCCATAAGCGAGGAGGGGCTGCGCGGAAACTACGGCGCATCGATAGGCAAAACGCTTCTTGAAACGCGCGGCGACGATGTGCGTGTGCGCGCACGCGCGCAGGCCGCGGCAGGCTCGGATGCCAGAATGAGCGGCTGCGAGCTGCCGGTCGTCATCGTATCGGGCAGCGGAAATCAGGGCATGACCGCTTCCCTGCCGGTCATCGTGTACGCCCTCGATATGCACGCAAGCCACGAGCAGCTTCTGCGCGCGCTTTGTGTTTCAAACCTCATAACCATACATCAGAAAACGCCGATCGGCAGGCTCAGCGCCTTCTGCGGCGCGGTGTCGGCAGGCTGCGGAGCCGCGGCCGGCGTCGCCTGGCTTTTAGAGGGCACATACGAGGCCGTTTCCGCAACGATAACAAACACCCTCGGCATGATATCCGGCACTGTATGTGACGGAGCTAAGCCATCTTGCGCAACGAAGATCGCCTCCGCCGTTGAGGCAGGGCTTCTGGGCTTCGATCTTTACGAAAAAGGCAAGGCGCTGCACGGCGGCGACGGAATACTCAAAAACGACGTTGAAAGGACCATCGAATCGGTCGGCCAGCTTGCGCGCGAAGGCATGCGCGAGACCGACGAAGAGATTCTCGATATAATGCTCGACGAATAGCAAAAAATCCTCCGAAATCGGAGGATTTTTTATTATTTGTTCTGTTTTTTCGGCTTTGCGTTTTTCTGATACAGTATCGCAAGGCCCTTGAGCAGAAGATCCGGCTCGTGCTTGATCTCGTGCTTGCAGTACGGAATTATACCGCCGGAAAGTCCGCCGGTAGCGACAACGGTTGCAGACTGGCCGAGTTCTTCTTCCATGCGCTCTATCATGCCGTCTATCATGGCCGCCGTTCCGAACACGGCGCCGGATTTCATGCTGTCAACGGTGTTTGTCGCGATACATTTTCTCGGCGCTTCGATGGATATGTTCGGCAGCAGGCTCGTTCCCTGCGAGAGCGCCTCGAACGAGAGGTTCACCCCCGGAACGATCGCGCCGCCTATATACGCGCCGTCCTTATCCACGGCAACGATGGTCGTTGCCGTTCCCATATCGACGATGATGATCGGGGGCTTATACATCGACAATGCGCCGACCGTGCCGGTTATCAGGTCGCCTGCGAGCGTTCCCGGATCGTCGATCTTCACGTTGACGCCGGTTTTTATGCCGGCTCCGACTATGATGCACTCAAGCCCCGTGAGCTTGCGCACGGCCGAGCGTATGGCGCGGTTTACCTGCGGAACGACCGAGGACAGAATCGCCCCCTCGAACTCGTGGTAATCTATGCTGTCAAACGCAAAGCTCTGGCGCATTTTCATCGCATAGTCGTTGGGCAGGTCGCTCGTGTTGGTCGCAAGGCGGCTGCGGCTGACGACAACGCCGTCCTCAACACAGCCGAGAACAACGTTTGTATTTCCGACATCTATCGTCAATATCATGGATCAATACCTCAATGCATTTTTTTGCCGGCGCGTATGATGCGCTCGATTCCGGCGGCAAGCAAAACGTTCACGCCAAGCTCCACGAGGAAGTTAACGCCCGTCAGTACGACGATTATATACAAAAGCATATTCTGTCCGCCGGCCCAGCCGCTTATCGTGTCAAAGAAAAATACCAGCATGCCCAAGATGAACAGTCCGGTATTCACAACGGGGCAAACAATGCCGGACACGATGACCGCAGTCTTGTCGTTTTTCTTTGCTATCGCCTCATAGCACAGACCTGCGAGGAAGCCTGCCGCTGCGCCCTTGACGATGCAGATGAGTATGCACGCAACGGGATTTATGCTCATAAGCAGCATGACCGTGCCGCCGTCCCAGCCTAAAAGGCCGGTTATGAGAACAACAAGGCCGAATACGCCGCCGAGATACGCCCCTGCACCCTTGCCGTAGATCGCCGTTGCGATGATTATCGGCGCAAGTGCCAGCGTTATCGAAAACGGGCCGAAACGCACGAACGTGCACAGTACCTGAAGCACCACGATGATCGCGGTGAAGATCGCAAGCCCCGTCATGCGCCGGGTATTGCCCTTTTGTTTGCCATTATTCATTTTTATACCTCCTGCTGTCGCCCCGATCCTGTCGGGTGCGGCGCTTTAAGTTCATACCAGTCTTATCCGCCGGTATTTCGCGTAAATAGTACAATATGTGCGCCGCATTGTCAATATGCTATCAATTATTCTCTCCCGAACGGCGCGAAAAATTATTCGATTGCAACGGCAAATATCATGTGATAAAATTATTTCAAATATATTTTGATTTGGAGAAACGACATGGAAAAGAAATGCTGGTATAAGGAAATGGCGGTGTATCAGATATGGTGCCGCAGCTTCTGCGACGGCAACGGCGACGGCATAGGCGACCTGTGGGGCGTCCTGTCAAAGCTCGACTACATTGCCTCGCTGAACGTTGACGGCATATGGTTTTCGCCCCTGTACCCCTCGCCGAACGCAGACTACGGCTACGATATATCCGACTACAAAAACATCCACCCCGATTTCGGCAACCTTGAGGTATTCAAGCAGGTGTTAGACGGTGCGCACGAGCGCGGCATGCGCGTTTTCATGGATCTTGTCGTCAACCACTCCTCCGATGAGCACGAGTGGTTCAAGGAAAGCCGCAAGAGCAAGAATAATCCCTACCGCGACTATTACTACTGGCGCCCCGGCAAGGGCAAAAAGCGCCCCCCGAACAACTGGGACAGCCTGTTCGAGGGCAGAGCGTGGGAGTATGACAAGGCAACCGACGAGTGGTATATGCACATATTCTCCAAAAAGCAGCCGGATCTTAACATGTCAAACCCCAAGGTGCGCGAAGAGGTCAAGGATATAATGCGCTTCTGGCTCGACATGGGCGTGGACGGCTTCCGCGAGGACGTTATAACCTACATCGCCAAGGCCGACGGTCTGCCGAGCGCAAAGGTAAAGCTCCCGGCGGCAACGGGCATGCAGTATTACACCAATCTGCCGAAGGTCCACGACTATCTTGCCGAGTTCAAGCGCGACGTGCTTGATTTTTACGACTGCTTCACCGTCGGCGAGGGGCCGCGCATGGAGCCGGAGGTCGCGCTGAGCTATGTGCGCGAGGGCAAGGACAAGGTGCTCGACATGATGATAAACTTTGCCCACATGGAGGCTGACTGCTTCATCACCGACTTTCTCCAGCGTCCGTTTGACCTTGTGAAGCTCAAAAAGGCCTTCACCAAATGGCAGACGAAGATGTACGGCAAGGGCTGGAACGCGCTTTACATGGAAAACCACGACCATCCGCGCATCATAAGCCGCTACGGCAGCGAAAAATACCGCGTCGAAAGCGGCAAGAGCATTGCCGCAAGCTACCTTTTCCAGCGCGGCACACCCTTTGTATATCAGGGGCAGGAGATCGGCATGATAAACACGCCTCTTGCGAGCCTTGACGATTACAAGGATATCATGGTCAAAAACAACGCCCGCATAGCGCGCTCGCTCGGTCTTTCAAAGGAAACGGTGCTCAGGCTTGCGCAGAAGGCATCGCGCGATAACGCGAGGACCTGCATGCAGTGGTCCGGTGCCCCCAACGCAGGATTTACAAACGGCAAGCCCTGGTTCGTCGTAAATTCCAACTACAAGGATATAAACGTTGAAAGCCAGCTTGACGATCCCGGCAGCATATTAAACTTCTACCGCAACGCACTGCAATTCAGGCGCGACAACCCCGTTGTCATATACGGCGACTATGTTGAGCACATGCCCAAAAGCAAGGAGCTGTATGTCTACGAGCGCAACCTTGCCGGCAAAAAGCTGCTTGTCATCTGCTCATATTCCGAAAAATGCGTGCGCTTTGACGCGCCCGAGGGCATAACCCTTGACGAAACAAAGCAGGTTTTTGGAAACTACGACAACAACTTTGTTATATCAAACGGCTTTACAACAAGGCCGTATGAAATGAGGGTGTATCTGTTTTGATGAGAAAAGCAAACCGCGCGATAACGGATTTTGACGAGATAAAGGCGCTTATTGACAGCTGCGATACGATCCGCCTCGGCTTTGTTGACGGCGACGAGGCCTACATCGTGCCGCTCTCCTTCGGATTTGAGGCCGAAAACGGCGAATTCACATTTTATGTTCACGGCGCGAAGGCCGGCAGGCGGCACACTCTTGCGAAAAAAAGCGGCCGCGTTTGCGTCGAGGCCGATGTGTGCTCAGGCTTTGTCGAGCTTGAGCAGGGCTCGCAGACAGCCGACTATAAAAGCTTCATAGGCTACGGCGAGATAAGCACCGTGACAGGCGAGGAAGCCGTAAAAGCGCTGACGCTTTTGTGCCGCCACTGCGGCTTTGACGAGATGGGCTGCCCCGAGGCGGTCGTCAACTCAACGAGCGTTGAAAAAATCGTCGTCCGCGAATTTTCCGCAAAGCAGCGATTTAAATAGCTTCACATTTTATATGCATACCATCGGTTAACAAACGGCAAGGTCAATTGACCTTGCCGCTTGCTTTTTGAGATTATTTTGAGAGGTTTGAGGTTTATCAGATAGCGCAGAAGCGCTGGATTATTGCTGCCATCTCGGCACGGTTTGCCGTCTTATCCGGAGCAAAGCTGCCGTCGGTGTAGCCCTGGACTATCTTGTTCTGGCATGCCCAGAGGATGGGGTTGACCGCCCAGTCGCAGACAGCTGCCGCGTCGGTGAAGCTCAGCTCGCCGCTGACCTCGGGATTGCCGTAGTAGCGATAGAGCATTGCAACAAGCTGCTCACGGGTTATTGCCTGCTTGGGCTTGAACTCGTCGGCGCTGAAGCCGTTGACTACGCCCTTATCGAGCGCCCATGCTATTGCGTCGTATGCCCAGTAGTCTTCCGGAACGTCCTTGAAGCTTACGCTCAGGCCCTCGACGGAGGGGCTGCCTGCCATGCGGTAGAGAACGGTTGCGAACATTGCACGGGTCATGGTGCCGTCGGGAGTGAAGGTATCGTCGGTGGTGCCGAGCATCAGCTTGTTCTCGTAAACGTACTTGACGCTGTCCTCGTACCATGCGCCGGCCTTAACATCCTTGAACGGAAGCTTGCTGCCGTCGTCGCCGGCGGAAATGAAGTCATCTCCGAGGAGGTTGGAGAATGCGAAGTTGCTGATGAATGCGTACTCATCGCGCTGGTGTACCTTGTGGGTGAGGCTGTTTGCAAAGTAAACGACGTTTATCTCGTTCTGTGCGTCTGCGGTGAGCTTGCCCTGGTAGGAAATTGCCTGAACAGAGCCGTCGAGGTAGGCCTTTGCCGCTGCGGTCTGATCCGCGTCGATCATCTTGACGAAGCCCTCGGTCGGGGTCTTGCTGCCGTCCATCTTGACGAGCACCTGAGCGCCCTCGGGGATCTTGGAGAAGTAGCCTACGCCGTAGCCGTAGAGGACATCGTCGTTATCCATGACGTAGGATGCGTTGACGAGAGTGGTATTCGGGTAAGTTACATAGCCGAGGCAGTCCATGCCGTCAGCCGCGCTGCGGGTAAGATCGGAGCCGAAGATGTTCTTGCGTGTTGCCGAGGAGCCGTAGCCGATGTAGGGAGTGCCTGCAAGGACCTGTGCCTTTGCCGCGTCGTTGAGCGCGCTTGCGCCCATGATGAGGTCTGCCTGTGCAGGATCGCTGGTGGTCTCAAAGCCCATAAGCTCGAGAGCTACGCGGTCGTAGTTCCAGTTGCCGTGGCTCCAGTTGATGCGGCTTGCCCACTTGAAGCCTGCGTCGTCTGCGCCGACCTCGCCGGTGATGTACACCTTGGGAGCCTTGGTGATGGTCTTTGCCGCAGGAACATCAGCCTTTGCAAGGCCGGTGCCGCTGAGGACATACTTTGCGGAAACGGTCTGCCAATCTGCATAGCTGCAAACGAAGTCGCCGTAGAAATCGCTTTCACTGTCGGTCACCATGCCGACGGACTTGCCTGCCTTGAGCAGTGCGTTGACCGCTGCGGTGGAGTCCTCGGATGCGTTGGAGATGACGACGTATTCGTCTGCTTTGCCGGTGAAGTAGGAGCCGAGCTTATTTGCAATGTAGCTGAGGCAAGCATCGTGATCCATCCAGTCGCCGCATGCTGCCTTGATGGTCTTGTATGCATTGGGCTCGGTGACGGTTACCATGTCAAAGCCGCGAGTCTCGTTGAACGAGGTGATGCCTTCGGAGTAGAGAACGGTCCAGCTCGTGATGAGGGTGCCGTCGTACAGCACGCCGTTTGCAACGGAGCGCTTTGCCTGATACATCGAAACGATCATCGTTCCGGCAGGATAGGTGACGCCGTCGTAGGTGAATTCCTTATCGGTAACAAGGACCTTAACGTCGTTGCGGGAGAGCCACTCCATCATGTCGCCGGCCGCCTGGAGATTTGTCTGGTTAACGCCGTCGAGAGGAATGATGTAGCACTCGGGGTAGAAGTTGCCGTTTTCGCCTTCGCCGTCGAACTCGGGGCGGAAGAGATCGGATTCGGCGCCTTCGACATCGTTCTGGTCGCACAGCCACTGGCCGACGAGGTCGTATGCATCGGAGTTTGCGTTGTTTACGCCGCGGCTGAAGATCTTGGTCTGGGATGTGAGGTAACCGAGCTTTTCGCCTGCTATGTAGTTTGCCTGGCCGAGGCAGCCGTACTGGACGAGCTGAGCGCCTGCGTCGTTGTAGCCGGGAAGCTCAACGGTGTAAGCAACGGTGCCCTGAAGCATTGCAAACTGCGGAGTGTAAGAGGTGGACATATCGTCCCAGGGATCGGCCCAGTAGGTGGTGCCGTCGCCGTTATCGGTGAGATAGTCACGCTGAGGGATAACAAAGCTGTTGTAGGTATCGTTATTTGCAACGGCCGCTATGCCGAGAGCCTCGCCGCCTGCTATCAGGTGATCTGCCAGCAGGTCGTACTCAAAGTTAGGCTCGTGAGGGGGATCGCAGGGCTCGCACTGGAACGCGGAAACGCGGCCGTGGAACTCGGTGAGGGATACGGGGTTAAAGGTTGCGATAAGCTTCTGCATGTTCTGAGTTTCCTCAGTGGTCTGGAAAGAGTTATCGCGGTTGAGGTCGTAGCCGTTGGAGGCTTCACGGGTGATGTAGGTGCGGCCTTCGACGTTCTCTTCGGGAACGAGGATGAAGAACACGCCGTCGAGCAGCTCGTCGATAGTGGTGTTGACGGTCTCCTGAGTGTAGTACTTATCGAGATCGACTACGCCGGACTGTCCGTTATTTTCGGCAGTCAGCCAGCCGAGGTAGGTTGCGCTGTCCTTGACAAGATCGGGAACGGCCATTTTGCTTGCGGCCTTCTCGCTGTTAAATTCGGTCTGACCGTCGGCAGTGAAGCCGGTGAGGTTGTTGTAGCTGAGCTTGCCGTCGCCGGCGGCGGCTTTAACGAGCATCCATGCAAATTCCATGATGCCGTCGGTCGCCGCGACTTCGTTCGCGTGGATGTTGGAGAACATCACGGGAACCTTAATATCGTCATACTTGCCGGCCTTTATATCCGCAAGCACCTGATCGGGCTGAGTTTCCGCCTTTTCGGTGAACTCGAGCCACTTGGTCACGGTTGCCTGATCTTTTGCGACAATGAGGTAGGGCATGTCGAGCGCGTCATAGATATCGCCCGAGGACTTGCCCATGGAATACTTCTGCACAAAGACACCGGAGTTCTTTGCAGCCGCTACCATCTCATCAAGCTCGGTGTAGATCTCGTCCATCGTGTGGAAGCTGTCGTATGGAGCGATCTTCACGGGAACAGAGCCGATAACGTTGCCCTGTGCGTCGGTCGCGGTGAGATTGAAGTAGCCGCAGGAATCGAGGTAAGCGCCGCCCTCATCGTGGGGAGCGCTGTTGTCGGGGTAGCTTTCGCCGGTATACCAGTCGTAGCCGTAGAAGAAGTCGTTGGTGCTGAACTCGGCAACGAGTGTCTTCTGGCCGTTTGAATCCGAAACGCTGGTCTTGACCTCATTGAAGAACGGGGTCTTGCCGTCGTCGCAGATCCAGGTGCTCAGCGCGCCGCCTTCGGTCTGGTTCGGGAAGAGCTCCTTGCTGACATAGCTCTTGGAGCTGTCCTTGACCATCGTCCAGGTTATCGTGGCCGGGTCAACGTCTGCGCTGATTGGGATACTTGCTTTGTATTCGCGTCCTTCCGCAAGAGATATTATATCTTTGCCTTCACCGGACACATTTTCAAAGCTTGCGCTTGCCGGATCTGCCGAGGCCGTGATCGGAACGATCGACACGAGCATCAGCACAACAAGCAGCATGGAAATGAATTTCGTGAAATTGTTGTTTGTCTTTGCCTTATGCATGTTTTCCACCTTGTCGCCTTTCTGTTAGGTTTTTTATTCATTGACAGTGGCTATTATACATTTTTATTCACAATTATGCAATAGTTTTGAATAAATATTTACTCGTTATTTTGAACAAATTATCGTTCCTCAGCTGCCCTCGCTTGTATAAATCGAACAATCGGCGGCAAATATGCATAAATCCCTGCAAAATTCACGAATTTTGCAGGGATTTTGAATAATTATTCTTATGCAGTTATTATGCGTGCAAGTGAATACTTATTACACCAGTGTTCCGATGTGGATAACGCCGTATGTGAGCACCAGGACTATAAGTCCGGCAACGGCAACGCCCATACCGATGGCAGGCAGCGCCCTTTTAAGGCGCATATCCAGCAGCGAGGCGACGAGCGCGCCCGTCCACGCACCGGTTCCGGGCAGGGGTATCGCAACGAGTATGAAAAGTCCCCAGAAGCTGTACGCCTGAACGGTCTTGGCCTTTTCCTTGCCCTTGTGCTCGACAAAGGTCGTCAGCTTATCGAGAATATGGTGCTTTTTCATCCATTCTATCACTTTTCGGGCAAGCAGGATGAGAAACGGCACGGGCAGCATATTGCCCACAAAGCCTATGGCAAACGCCGCCCACGGGTCCATGCCGGCCGCAACGCCGACGGGTATCGCGCCGCGGATCTCGAGTATAGGCAGCATCGCCGTAACGAGCGTTTTGAGTATGTCTTCAAGCATTAGGTTCTCCGGTTATAAGCTCAGAAATTTGCCATCGCCTCGCGGCAGTAGTGATTAAAGCGACGCTCACGCTCGAGCGTAGAGCTGTCCATATGGCCGGGATACACCTCGTAGTCGCCGGGAAGCATGCAGAGCTTTTTGACCGATCTCAGCTCCGTTTCGGTATCGCCGCCGGGCAGATCCGTTCTGCCGCAGCTTCCGCGGAACAGCGTATCGCCCGTGAAAAGCGCGTTTTCGCAGATAAGGCTCACGCCGCCCGGGGTGTGTCCCGGAGTTGCGATGACCTTGAACTCAAGGCCGGCCTCGGTGATAACGTCGCCGTCGTCATAGTATTTGCCGCCCTCGGGGAGCTTGAACATCATGCCGCTCATGCCGACCTTATAGCCCTCGTCGCGCTTATTTATATACACCGGGCAGCCTGTCTGCTCGGCGACGGCGTTGACGGCTCCGACATGGTCAAAATGGCCGTGAGTGAGCATGATCGCCTTACATTTTAAATTATTCGACTCTATATAGTCCATGATGGTGTTGCTCTCGTCGCCCGGGTCTATCACGACGCACTCGAGGGTATCCTCGTTTATGACGACATAGCAGTTTGTTTCAAGCTGGCCTACGGGCAGAGTTTTAATATTCATTTTCAAAGCTCCCTTGTGTCAAGAATAATGGTAACAGGTCCGTCGTTTATCGATTCGACCTTCATTTCCGCGCCGAACTCGCCTGTTCCTACCTCGAAGCCGCGACTGCGGCATTCGGCGATGACCTTTTCGTACAGCGGTATGGCTTTTTCGGGGCGCGCTGCCTTGGAAAAGCCGGGACGGCGCGATTTGCAGTCGGCAAAAAGCGTGAACTGACTGATTATAAGCAGCTGAGCGCCTGCATCGGCGGGATTTACGTTCATCTTCCCTGCCTCGTCCTCGAATATTCTAAGTCCGCAGATCTTGTCGGCGATCTTCAGCGCTTCCTTTTCCTCGTCGTCCTCGTGAACGCCCAGCAGGATAAGAAAGCCCTTGCCGATGCTGCTTTTGACCTTTCCGCCTATCGCGACGGACGCACTGTCCACCCTCGTTACTACGGCTCTCATCGTTTACCTCCGTTTCTTTTGACCTCAACGACACCGGGCAGCGCGCTTATGCGGTTGACTACCGCGCGCAGCTCGTCGATGCCGGAGGTTTCAAGCGTTATATTGACTATGGACTTATCGCCCGTATCGCGCGCGTTTATCGTGCGCACCTTGGTGTTGAGCGTATTGAATATACTGGCAATATCCATGATAAGTCCGTTGCGCTCGCGCGAGACGACGGTTATCGCCGTTGCGTAGCTTTCTTTTATCTCATCGGCCCAGCTGACGTTTATCCAGCGGCCGATATCCTCGGGCTTAAATTCGCGCCGGGCATAGTTTGCGCAGTCGGTGCGGTGGATGGAAACGCCCTGGCCGCGCGTTATATAGCCGACTATATCGTCGCCGGGTATCGGAGTGCAGCAGCGCGAGAATTTTATCAGGCAGTTATCCAGTCCCTCGACCAGAACGCCGTGCACGGGCTTGACCTTTTTCTGCGCCTGCTGCTCGCGGCGCTCGGCGGCCTCGGTGACCTTCTCGAGAACGGTCTTTCTGCCGCTTGCGTGGTGCAGGCGCGCAAGCTCGTCCTTCATGCGGTTTACGGCTCTCGTTGCCGCCATACCGCCGTAGCCTATGGCGGCGTACATCTCGTCAAGGCTCGTGTACGAGACCTTTTTCAGCAGCTGCGGCAGGACCTCCTCGTCGGTGATATCGTCCATGCGCAGGCCCTTGTTTTTAAGCTCGGACTCGAACATTGCGTGGCCGCGCTCGATGTTCTCCTCGCGGCGCTCTTTTTTGAACCACTGCTTTATCTTCGTGCGTGCAGAACCGCTTTTTGCGATATTGAGCCAGTCGCGGCTCGGCCCGGCTGCGTTTTTTGAGGTCCTGACCTCAACGATATCGCCGTTTTGCAGCACATAGTCGAAGTTTACGATCCTGCCGTTTACGGACGCACCGATCATGCTGTTGCCGACGGCGGAATGGATGCTGTAGGCAAAGTCTATAGGCGTTGCGCCGGCCGGAAGATTTATAACGTCGCCCTTTGGTGAGAACACGAACACCTCGTCGGCAAACATGTCGATCTTCAGATTGTGGAAGAAGTCCGTTGCGTCGGATTCCTGCTGACTTTCCAGCAGTCGCCTTACCCACGCGAATTTCTCCTCGTCGCCTTCCTTGACAACAGTCTCGGCGGCTGAGCCTATCTTATACTTCCAATGCGCGGCGATGCCGTATTCTGCGGTGCGGTGCATTTCCCAAGTGCGTATCTGCACCTCAAACGGTATGCCCTCAGAGCCGATGACAGTAGTGTGAACGCTCTGATACATGTTCGGCTTCGGGGTCGAGATATAATCCTTGAATCTGCCCGGGACGGGCTTGAACATATCGTGGATTATGCCCAGCACATTATAGCAGTCGGGTATCGTATCGACTATAACGCGGAACGCACACAGGTCAAATATACCATTGATATCGAGCTTTTGCGCGTACATTTTGCGATAGATGCTGTAAATGTGCTTTATACGGCTGTAAACCGTGACCTGAAGTCCCTCGTCGGCAAGGCGCTTTTTTATCTTCGTCTCAACGTTTGACATGAAGGTTTTGAGCGTATCCATGCGATAGTTGAGCGTGTCGGTTATCTCCTTATAGCCGGCCGGATCGAGGTACATAAGCGCAAGGTCCTCAAGCTCCCACTTGGCTCTCTGCATACCGAGGCGGTGCGCGATGGGGGCGTATATCTCCATCGTTTCAAGCGACTTCTGACGCTGCTTTTCCTCTGTCTGATATGCCATGGTTCGCATATTGTGCAGACGGTCGGCGATCTTTATGAGAATGACGCGGATGTCCTTGGCCATTGCCATGAGCATCTTGCGCAGATTTTCCATCTGCTCGTCTTCCTTGCTGGTGTACTGCACGCGCGTGAGCTTCGTGACGCCCTCAACGATGTTGGCCACCGGCTCGCCGAACTGCTTTGCAATATCGCTGTGGGTAAGGTCGGTATCCTCAATAACATCGTGCAGAAGCGCCGCAACTATCGAGTCCTCGTCAAGTCCCATATCGGCCGCTATATCCGCCGCCGCGACGCAGTGGGTGACATAGGGCGAGCCGTCCTTGCGAAGCTGCCCGGAATGGGCGAGCTTTGCCATGTTGTATGCCGCTTCTATTCTGCCCATATCCATATCCATGCCGCTGTCGGATATTTTTTTGCTGAGCGCGGCAAACATCTCGTCGGGATCAAGTTTTCTGTTTTCTGTTTCTGCCATTATGACCGTCTCGCTTTCAAGCGTTTTATAAGCTCCGAGCTTTCAAGATTTACCTTGGCGCTACCGGACACCATTTTTGCGCCGAACACCGAGCCGGGCTTTACCGTTTTCAGCAGTCCCAGCTCGCACAGCACCATCAGGCATATGCAGAACCGCTCCGGCTCTATCCCGTGCGGACACTGGCGTATAACGCCGTCAAGGTCGGCCGCTACCGAACCGCCCAGCGCCTGAAGTCTGCGCCAGGCCTTCACAAAGGCGCTGCGATCCGGGCAATAGGACGACGCCTCCGTCACGGGCAGCTCGTCCTCGAGTATCATGCCGCACAGCGGCTTAGGATCGTGCAGGCGCATCGCCGTTATCTGAAGCTGCACGCTGCGGCGCAGGCGAAATTCGTTTATCTGCGGAGTAAAGGCAATATCCACCTTGTCGCCCGCTTTAAGGCCGAGATCGGCCTCCGAGTGCGAGAAAAAAACGCCCTCAAGCTCCGCGCCCTTGTAGCCGACAGAAAGGCGCAGGTGCTTTCCGCCGCCGATCGGCGTTACCTTATTGAGCCTTGCGCCGAGGATACACATCGTTGGCTTCGGGTTTCCGCTGCCGTACGGCTCAAGGCGCGAGAGCGCGTCCACACCCTTCATGTCAAGAACTCCGGGGTCTGTTACGCAGATATCGCAGCACAGCGTCGGAAGCTCCGTAGGCTTGTTGTTTTCGTAATATTCGCTGAACGCGCGGCAGAACTGCCTGAGCTTATCGCGCTTTATATTAAGCCCGGCCGCGAGCGCGTGTCCGCCGAAGCCCTCGAGATATTCCGAGCATGCCGACAACGCGTCGAACAGATTAAATCCGCCGTAGCTGCGGCACGAGCCCTTGCCCTTGTCGCCGTCGAGGCAGATCATGATCGTCGGCTTTGAATACTGCTCGGCAAGCTTGGAGGCGGCAATGCCGATAACGCCCTGATGCCACTTTTCGCTCGCGAGAACTATGGGCGTTGACGGCGTTTTTCCGTCCATCATGCCTGAAGCATCGTCCCATATCTCAGTCTCAAGATGCTGGCGGCGGCGGTTAAGCTCGCACAGTTCGCCGGCGAGGGTGCTTGCCTCCTTGGTGTCATGCGTCATCAGCAGCTTTCCCGCTACGGACACCTCGCCGAGGCGGCCTGCCGCATTCAGGCGAGGCGCGAGCGAAAATCCGATCGTAGAGGATGAAATTTTCTTTTCCGAAGCGCCGGACTCGCGCAGCAGCGCAGCAAGACCCGGGCGCGATGGATTGCCGAGCAGCTCAAGGCCGCGGCGGACAATATACCGGTTCTCTCCGGTAAGCGGAACAACGTCCGCGACCGTGCCGATAGCCGCGAGATCCGCATAGCGCTCGACTATCGGCTCGTTTTTGCCCTCGACCGCGCACACGAGCTTGAGCGCAACACCCACTCCGGCAAGATCCTTGTTCGGATAGCGGCAGTCATCCTGCTTTGGGTCAATGACCGCGATCGCATCGGGTATCGTCTGCTCGCGGCACTCGTGGTGATCGGTGATGATCAGATCGACCCCGATCAGGCGTGCATACTTTGCCTCCTCGGCTGCCGTTATGCCGCAGTCAACGCTGATGATGAGGCTGACGCCTTTCTTGTGCAAACAGTCGATCGCGGCATTATTAAGTCCATAGCCCTCTCCGATGCGGTCGGGGATATACGGAAAGCACTCGAGGCCGCAGCTGCGCAGCCAATCGGTCAGTAAGCAGGTCGATGTTATACCGTCAACGTCATAATCGCCGTAAACGGCGACCGTCTCGTGCTTCGAGATGGCGCTTTTTATGCGCTCGACCGCCTTGTCCATATCCTTGAGCAGCATCGGGTCGCGCAAAAGCTCCGCGCCGCCGTCAAGGAAGCTTTCGGCCTCCTCAACGCTGCCTATCCCACGCACGCCGAGCATCGCCGCAAGCAGCGGCGGATAGCCGGCAGCAGTAAACATTTTCAGCTTATCTGTCGGACATTCTTCAATTTTCCATTTACTGTAATTCATCTACAAACACTGCTTCAATATAATTTTTATTTATAATAGATTATAATAACAAAACCTGCGCCGTTTATCAAGTGCAGCGCAGGCATTTCCGCAATTATTCTCGTGCGGGTTGACAGAAGGCCAAATTTGATGATAGACTGTGTCGTCATCTGATCGTTTCGGGAGGCGCAGAAATGAAAAACTATGTTTTATTTGATTTTGACGGCACTGTTTTTGACTCTGCCGAGGGTATAACCAAGAGCGTTCAGTACGCGCTTGGCAAGATGGGTATACATGCGGAAACGAGCGAGCTTATGTGCTTTGCCGGCCCTCCGCTCGACGAGATGTTCGCGCAGCGCTACGGCATGGATGCGCAGACCGCACACCGGGCAGTTGAATATTACCGTGAGCGCTACACCCCTGTTGGTTGGGAGGAGTGTTCTCCCTTCCCCGGCATGCACGAGCTTATGGGCAAGCTGCACGCAAAGGGGATCAAGCTTGCCGTTGCGACAAGTAAGCCGCGCGTTTTTGCGCAGAAAATTCTTGAAAAGTACAGCATGCAGGATGATTTCGACCTTGTCTGCGGCTCGGAATTCAATGGCGAGCGCGGCCAGAAGTGGGAGGTCATAGAATATGCGCTGGAGCAGTTCGGCATCTCTCCCGACGAGGCGATCATGGTCGGCGACAGGAAATACGACGTTATCGGCGCAAAAAAGTGCGGCGTTGAGTGCATCGGCGTTCGCTTCGGCTACGCAGAGCCTGGCGAGCTTGAGCGCGAGGGCGCGGTCTACGTCGCCGAAAACGCCGACGATCTGTTAGAATATCTGACGAAATAGAAAAAGCGTTGCCCCTGACGACCAAGCAGTCGCCAGGGGCAATTTTTTTTATTCAGCTTTCAAGATCGCAGCTGCAAAACGGGCAGTGGGTATCTTTCAGGTGCTTATATGATATATGCCGATGGCATTTGGGGCATCGGAACCATATCAGGCGGATAACTACGCCTATAACGAGCACCGCACTGGCCACAGCCAGCATGGCAACTGCATTGCCGCCGCGATTCATGATATATGCAGCGGCAATGTAGCACGCCAGAGCTATGCCGAAAACGACCTTTGTAAGCGTTTTTGTGAATTTATAGCTCATAACCGCCTCAGAAATCAAGCATTACCTTGACTACCGGCTCGGGGCGTTTATCGGCCATCTCCATAGCCTGCTTGAACTCCTCGATCTGGTAGCGATGCGTGACCATGCGCTCAAGACCGGAAATGCGGCCTCTTGCTATCTCATCGCAGATCAGCTCGAATTCCTCGTACTTGTACATGTTGTACGCTTTGAAGCTCAGCTCGTGCTGCTGATGTATGCGATACGGGAAGCCGACGCCGTCGAGCATCAGCGCATGCTGATGTACGGTTCCGCCGCGGCGGACAATGCGGCACGCCTGCTCAAGCACAGCTTCATTGCCGAAGCCGAGGAAAACCATGTCCACGCCAACACCGTCGGTAAGCTCCGAAATAACTTCCTCAAGATCCTGCTTGCTGCTGTCAACAACATTTTTGCAGCCGAATTCGCGGGCCATTTTGAGGTTTATCTCGGACACATCCGCCGCTACGATGAGCTTCGGGCCGTAAAGCTGAGCGCCGATAAGGTCGCCCAGGCCGATCGGGCCGCAGCCGATGATCGCCACGGTGCTCTCCGGCGTGATGTTTGCACGGCGCACGGCATAGATGCCGTTTGCTATCGGCTCTATGAGCGCACCCTCTTCATAGCTTACATTGTCGGCAAGCTTGACGACGGTTTTTTCGGGCACGACGATGTATTCGCCCATGGATCCCGTCCACTCGCCGTTATCCAGCTCGGGGACTTTGTAAGACGCGCCAAGCACTCTCTTTGAGGTACACAGATTGTACATTCCGTGCTTGCAGTAGTAGCACTCGCCGCAGCCGTACTGGGGTTCGCCGGTGACTCTGTCGCCGGGCTTGAATTTCGTCACGCCCTTGCCAACCTCGACCACGTCTCCGGCAAACTCATGGCCGGAAAGGACCGGGGGGATACGGAACGGGTGCATTCCATGCAAGGCGTGAACCTCGGAACCGCATATACCGCATTTGCGGATGCGGATCTTCACATCTTTATCATATCTGATTTGCGGCTCCGGCATATCGCTGCGGAATTCCGCAACGCCCAATTCCGGAAAATAACCAGCTCTCATGGTATATGCCTCCTATAAATTATTTCACCATCAGGCTCGGCAGGATCGTTGATATCTGCGGAATATAAGTGACGAGCAGAAGAACGATAAGCACGGCGATTACGAACGGCCAGATCTTCTTGACCATGTCGGTGAGCGTTATTCCGGCAACACCGCAGCCGGTGAACAGGTTAACGCCGACAGGAGGCGTAATGAGGCCGAGTGCGAGGTTGACGGTCATTACCGCGCCGAGATGCACAGCGTCGATACCGAGGGTCTTTGCTATCGGGAAGAGTATCGGGCAGAGAATGTAGAGCGCGGAGTTTGCGTCGATAAAGCAGCCTGCGATAATGAGAATGATGTTGACCATCAGTAGGAAGGTGTACTTATTTCCGTGAGCGATAGAGATAAGGCCCTGGCTTGCGTCACTTGCAAGGCCGGTAAAGGTAAGAACCTTGCCGAATACGGCTGCGCATCCGATGATAAGCATGACAACGGCAGTCTGCGAAACGGACTGGCGCAGGATAACGACGATCTCTTTAAAGCGCAGGGTCTTGTAGATGAACATGCCGACTATAAGTCCGTAAATCGCCGAAACCGCAGCGGCTTCGGTCGGGGTGAAAATGCCGCCGTAGATACCGCCGAGGATGATGACCGGCATGAGTATGCCCCACACGGCGTCGCCAAAAGCTTTCCAGCGCTCTTTGCCGCTTGCTTTCGGCTGACGAACCAGATTGCAGCCTCTGGAGCTGATAACCATGGTGAAGTAAATTGCAACGCCAATGAGTATGCCGGGGATGATACCTGCCATGAACAGGTCGCCGACCGAGGTTCCGGTTACGGAGCCGTAGACAACAAAGGTGATCGACGGTGGGATAACGATACCTATTGCGCCTGCCGTACTCATGAGCGCGGCGCTTGTATCCTTTTCATAGCCGGATTTACTCATTGCTGGGATAAGTATTCCGCCGAGAGCCGCAACGGTAGCCGGGCCGGAGCCGGAAATTGCCGCAAAGAAGCACGCAACGATGACGCAGACCATTGCGGTGCCGTGCTTTGTGTGTCCGACAAGGGAGTTAAAGAAGTTTATAAGACGCACGGATATGCCGCTGACGTCCATGATGTTGCCGGCAAGAATGAAGAACGGGATCGCCAGCAGAACATAGGTATTGGTGGAAGAATAGAGGTTCGCCGCTATAGTGGACATCATAGCCGGCTTGACTGCCATCGTAGTTATGATGCTCGACACGCCCAATGACATTGCTATGGGCACATTCAGGAAAAGAAGGGCGAAGAATATTCCAAATAAGAGTACAGCACTCATCCGTTATTGCCCTCCTTGCTTGTGTCTTTAAAATCACGGCCCTGCACAAGGTAGACGCCCCACTGGATAAAGCGGATGCACAGCACGGCCAGTCCTATCGGGAGCCAAATTCCGAAAAGCCATTCAGGCCACTGCATGCCCTGCGTAAGCACGTTGTTCTGATATTCCTTGATAACCATAAGGACACCGTAGTATACGGATATCCCACAGAAGAAAACGCCGCACAGGCAGCTGAAAAGTCCCGCGATCTTCTTTCCCTTTGGGGAGAGCTTATCGGTGACAATGGAAAGTCCGAGGTGAGAATGATTCTTAAGCGCTACCGCTGCGCCTGTATAGGACAGGATAACAAGACCGAGGCGGTTGAGCTCTTCTATCCACGGCAGTGAAGAGAGAAGGACGTATCGCATGATAACATTTATAAAAGCGAGTATCGTCATGACCATGAGCATGGCCGCAAGTATGTAATCCTCAAGCGAATTGAGGACTTTTCCAGTCTTTTTCACTTGAAACTCCTTTCGGGTGGATGAAAACCAATTTCACGGCACAGGCGTTCGGCAAGCCGAAACGCCTGTGCCGTGGATCTTAAGGTTCAGTACATATACCGATTATGATGCAACATTGATGCCGAATGCGGTGCATGCTTCCTGACCGTACTCATTTGCGTACTGCTCGGTAACGCTTGCGACTGCTTCTTTGAAAACTTCGATCTCGCTGTCGGACAGACGGTAAATTTCGTTGTAACCGTTGCCTTCCCAGCTGCTGAGGATCTCTTCCATGGAACCTTCGATCTGCTTGTTTGCATCAAGGCAGGCCTGCTTTGCACAGCTTGCGATCAGCTCCTGAGTTGCCTCGTTAAGGCCGTTGTACCAATCGCTGTTTGCACTCCAGGTGAATGCTTCGTAGGTGTGGTTGGAAACGGTGATGTACTTCTGAACTTCCTGAACGTTTGCGGAGTTGATGGTGGAGGGGCTGTTATCGTGGCCGTCGATGGTCTTCTGCTGCATTGCAGTGTAAACCTCGGACCAGCTCATTGCCTGAGGAGATGCACCCAGTGCGCTCCAGAAGCCGTTCCACAGATCGCCGCCCGGGGTGCGGATCTTCTGACCGACGAGGTCGGAAGGAGCCTTGATCTGGCACTTGGAGGAGGTCATGCACTTGAAGCCGTTGTGGAGTGCTCCGAGGTAGGTCAGGCCGTGCTCTGCGAGGACGGAGGAGACGAACTCGCCGCCGGCGCCGAAGAATGCGTCCTCAGCCGCCTGATAGTCGGAGAAGGTCCAGGGCAGGCAGCTTACCATGAGGCGCTTGTCGATGGACGAGATGATGGAGGTGGAGTGGATATCCATCTGGACGGTGCCGTCCATAACCAGCTCGAGGCCCTTGGTCATGTTGCCGCCGGCAAGCTGATCGTTGTTGTAAATGGTGACAGTGATCGCACCGCCGGACTGCTCTTCAATGTACTGCTTAAAGAGGTTTGCGCCGATGCAGTCGTTTGCGGTATCGGACTGGCCGTTGCAGGACAGGTCGATGCTGATCTTATCGTACTTGCTGCTGTCAGCGTCGCTGCCGCCGTTGTTGGAATCGTTGCCGCAGGCACACAGTGCGAAGACCATGCACAATGCGAGAACGATTGACAGGAATCTTTTCATTTCTTTTTCTCCTTTGTTTATTATTTTTCCTAATTTAAGCAGGCAATGCCTGTTGTTTACTCAAATTCCCTTTACGATGGAAACAATGTTTTCAACCGTAATACCGTTCATTTCGAGCAGTCTCTCATATGGCGCAGACTGACCGAACTGATCAAGAATGCCTATGCGCTTAACAATGCCGCGGCCCATATCCGCAGCGATCGACGCAACGGCGCTGCCGAGGCCGTTAATTATGTTGTGATCCTCTACTGTAACTATCTTGCCGCACTCATTGACGGCTTTGGTGACCGCTTCGACATCAAGCGGTTTTATCGTGTGCATATCCAGCACACGAGCCTTTATTCCCTGCTTGAGAAGCTCCTCGGCAGCCTCAAGAGCAATGTGAACCGTATCGCCTATTGAAATGATTGCCGCATCGGTTCCCTCGCGCAGAGTGATCGCCTTGCCGATGACAAATTCCTGCTCGGGACCGTAGACCTCGGGAACGGCATCGCGCGTAAAGCGGAGATACACGGGGCCGTCAAATTCCGCGGCTGCGCGCGTGAGCTTACGGGCTGCGTTATAGTCGGCCGGCATGATGACGGTCATACCCGGTATCGTTGAAAGTATGCCCATATCCTCAATGCACTGGTGGCTTGCGCCGTCGTTTGCCGGGGTCACGCCTCCGTGCGAGCAGGCTATCTTGACATTAAGATGAGGGTAGCAGATCTCCTGACGGATCATTTCGCACATACGCATGGAGCCGAATGCCGCGTAAGTCACGACGAAGGGTATCTTGCCGCAGGTCGCCAGACCCGCTGCGACGCCGGCGCCGCTCTGCTCGGCAATGCCGACGTTAACATGCTGTGCAGGAAGCTGCTTTGCAAAATTTGTGGTCTTGCAGGACTTGCCGATATCCACATCGACGACCAGGATATTCTTGTTTTCGCGTCCCAGCTCGACGATCTCATCGCCGAAGCCGTCTCTTGTTGCTATCTTGCTCATGCTCGTGCTCCTTCCTCAAGTTCTGCCATGGCCGCTTTATACTCTTCGCTGTTCGGAGCTTTTCCGTGCCAATCGCCGCGGTTTTCCATGAAGGAAACACCCTTGCCCTTGACAGTGTTGCCCAAAATGAACTTGGGCTTGCCGTTTTTCGACGCACAAAGCTTGTTGAGCGCATCGACTATCTGCTCCATATCGTTGCCGTCTATGGTCATGCATTCGAAGCCGAAAGATTCAAACTTTTTCGCAAGATCCAGCACCGGCATGACCTCATCACAGGTTCCGTCGATCTGAAGGTTATTGTAATCGCAGAACACTACGATGTTATCCAGCTTATATTTGTTGCATACCTGAGCAGCTTCCCAGATCTCGCCTTCCTGACTCTCGCCGTCGCCTATGACGACAAACACGCGGTAATCCTTACCGTCAAGCTTTGCGGCAAGCGCCATGCCCGCGCCGCAGGCAAAGCCCTGTCCGAGCGAGCCGGTGGAGATATCTATACCCGGGCACTTTTTCATGTCCGGATGTCCCTGAAGTATTGAGCCTTCCTTACGCAGAGTGCTCAGAACCGACTTATCGAAAAATCCGAGTTCTGCAAGCGCCGCATACTGTATCGGACATGCGTGTCCTTTTGACAGCACGAAGCGGTCTCTGTCGGGCCATTTCGGGTTTTTCGGATCAACTTTCATTTCCGAGAAGTACAGTGCCGCAACGAAATCGGCCGCTGAAAGAGATCCTCCCGGATGTCCGGATTGAGCCTCGTAGATCATTGTAATAACATCTTTTCGCAGTTCGGCTGCCTTTTCCTTGAGAAATTCAAGCTTCTCCTTTTGCATTTGCTCCTCCGTTCCGGCTGCATGCAGCCATAATTGTCACAAATCAGTTCTCCCAAAGTTGAACATTGGGTGTTTGTTGATTTAATTGTACTATTTGCAAAAAAGAAAGTCAACTGTTATGAATTTAACAGTTGACTTTTGTGCAATGTTTATAATTTATAAGTCGTTTTCCAGTAAATATAACTAAAATCAATCGTCTCTTCAAGGGAGTATTTCGATTTCCGCTCGACCAGATCCAGCGTTGCTCTGTGAACATCGACGAGATACTGCATGTTATCATCCCTGCGGCACATCTCTATCGCACGCACTCTCGACTCCGCCGTAAGATCGGCTACATAGTCGTGGAACACTTTGACAAGCTCGTTCTTCGTGGCCGCTGCAAGCATCTGATGGAAGCATATATCCTCGCGCGCTATCATCTCAATATCCGCGTCGCGGCTGAGCACAAGAGATGAATAGAGCTTATGCTGCGCTTCGAGTGCCGCCTCATCCTCCTTATCAAGTCCGCAGTCTATGATAAGCAGGAACACGCCCGTGTCTATCATACGTCTCAGGCCAAGAAGATCATCGGCATTGCTCTTGCTGAAAAGAAGCGAGTAAATGACGGGGTTGAGCATCTTGGGCGTAAACGAATGCGTGATGAAGGTTCCTTCCGGGCGGCGTATCTCGACGGCGCCGTAGGCCACCAGAATTTTAATTGCCTCGCGCACGGTGTTTTTGCTCATGGACATCATCTCGGCAAGCTGCATCTCCGTCGGGAGCTTATCCCCCGGCTTGTATCGTCCGGTGAGAACATCGTCGACTATTCTGTTAATTACAATATCAACTGCCGATTGTTTTTTGTTCGTCGGGGAATACTTCGGCCATTTTTCACTCGTATTCAATGCTCGGACCCCATTCTGCATAGTTTTGATTTCAACAATGAAACTCATTGTAGCAAAAAGCCCGGCCGATTGCAACAGCAATTTGCCTCCGCAGCGCGACAAAGTCCATTCATCTGTCAAAACATCCCGAACATTTAAAAAAATCGGCAGAAAGCAGCCTTTTTCAAGACTACGCGCCGTACAGAAGCTATTCTATGGGCAGCTGGATGACCTCGATATCTTTTTTCTGCGCATAGCGGATGGTGTTCCACGTTCCGCCGGACATGCCGTCGTAGCAGGCGACAAGGACGCTCGAATTATCTACCATGAAGCGGTTTCGTATCGCCATGCACGCCGGACTGTAGCTCTCGGCAAGCACTGTGACTTCATCACAATTATCTATGATCCTGTCGTATCGCAGGCGGTTATACTCGTTCCAGTTATCGGCCTGCCCCCTGTACGGAACAGCGGCCTGGAGCGTAACCTCCGAATGCATTTTTTTGAGACTTATGACGGCCTCGGCACAGTACATATCGCAGCCGAGCGCCATTCCGCAGATAAAATGCTTTATCCCCGAATCGTACACCGCGCCGATAACGGCAGACAGCTTTTCCTTAAATTCAACGCATCTCGGATCCGATTCGTCATAGCCCCATGGAAGCTTCGACGGCCGGTGTCCCGAAAAGCAGCAGCTTTTTCCGTGTTCCATAACATCACCTTTTTCCATTCCATTGTAAGGCATACGAAGAAAAATGTCAAAAGGGTATTGACATTTTATGCAGCAGCGCTATAATGAGGGCACAACCGAATAGGATATCTTCAGGGCAGGGAGCATTTCCCGACCGGCGGTAAAGTCCGCGAGCCGAAAGGCATGAACCGGTGTGATTCCGGTACCGACAGTATAGTCTGGATGGTAGAAGATGTGCGCTTTGATTTATTGCGTCGCCTGAAAGATATTTTCTTTCGGGTGATTTTTTAATTTCGGAGGTACATATCCATGGGAAAGCTTATCTCTCAGATAGGTGAAAATCTTTCGTTCGTGCTCGAATGCCTCGGCATATTCGCGGCACTGTTCGTGCTGGCGCTGCTGTTTGAGCGCTTTGTTATGAAAAACCGCAAAAAGCTCGGCAGTACGCATTTCCTCGCCTACACGGCGATCTTCTCCGCAATGGCGGGCGTTTTGATGTTTATCGAGATACCACTGTTCTTCGCGCCGAGCTTTTACGAGATCGACCTGAGCGAGATCCCCATCATGATCTGCACATTCTACCTTGGGCCGGTATCCGGCGTCGTGGCGGAGCTTCTCAAGATCATCGTTAAGCTCGTTTTCAAGGGCACGACGACCGCCTTTGTCGGCGACTTTGCAAACTTCGTCGTCGGCTGCTCGTTCGTTCTTCCTGCATCGTGCATCTACCACATGAAAAAGAGCAAGCGCGGCGCGCTTATCGGCATGATCGCCGGCACGCTCGTAATGACGATTTTCGGAAGCCTTTTCAATGCGGTTTACCTGCTGCCGACCTTCGCAGAACTGTTCGGCATGCCGCTTGAGGCGATAATCAAGATGGGCAGCGACATAAACTCGGCCATAAACAGTGTATCCACCCTCGTTTTGTTCTGCGTCGTTCCGTTTAACCTTTTAAAGGGCATTATAGTAACGGTGCTGACGATGCTGCTTTACAAGCGCATATCTCCCCTGCTTCACAAGGGCGACAAAAAGCTTGCCGAGCGCAAGGCTAAGAACGGATGACCTTCCTCAGCCGCAGCATGCTCAGGGCAAAATTCAGGCATTCGTTGAAATAAATGATACAGATATAGCCCGTCAGGGCATACACCGGAAGCACTCTCCACACGAGCAGTACGCCTAAAAGCGCATCAAGCACGTTTATGCCCATATTCCACATCTGCTGGCCAAGCCCCTTAAGGCAGCCGTCGCAGAGCATGTCGGTGTACATTATCGGAATAAGCGGCGCGAGCAGACGCAGAAAATGCCCTGCCTCCGGCGAGGAATAGACGGCTATCCCGAGCCTGTCGGCAAAAATGAATATTGCAAGGGCAACGGCAAGCGAATAGCCGCTGCCCTTTTTTAATAAGCTTCGCACCGTGTGCGATATCTCGGCGCGCTCGCCGCGCATCTGCGCCTCGGTAAGCTCGGGTATCATAAGCTCGCTGAGCGCCATGAGAAAGCAGGCCGGGAACGATATTATCGGCATGACCATTCCCTGTATCGTCCCGTAGCCGGACAGAGCGCGGTCGGCCGAAAAGCCTGCCGATTTGAGTCCGCGCGGCACGAGCAGATGCTCGAGCGTTGACAGCGCCGAGCGCGCATAAGCCGAAAACGCAAGCGGCAGCGCAATGCGCAGCATACGTGAGGTAAGCCGCAGATCGTTTTTGCCGCCGCCCGGATGCCAGCCGCGGTCGGTTAGGTAAAAAAGCAGCATCATGACAAAGGATATCGCGTCGCCGCAGACCGTTCCGAGCATGACGGCGGAGCAGTTTTTTTCAATATCACCGGTCGGGGAGCGCACAAGGAAAAATGCAACGAGCGCAATGGTTATTATCTGCTCGAAAAAATGCACAACTGTCGGCTTCCATACCCTGCCGCAGGCGGTGAAATAGCCCGACATAGCCGAGCACAGCGACACCATCGGCATGGCATACGCCATGATGTGCAGCGAGCGCACGGTGCGCGCATCGCCTATCCACAGAAAGCCTATCATTTCTGCTCCGCTGTGCAAGACGAAAAACGCCGCGGTCCCGAACAGTGCGCTGTAAACAAAGCAGCGCCGCATCGCGCCGCTTATCCCCTGCTCACGCTCGCGTCCGATCTCTTCGGAAACAAGCCGCGTCGCGGCAAACCTCACCCCCGAAATTGCAAAGGTAGTGCACAGAAACGATACCGACACTACCAGCTGATAAAGCCCTATACCGGCCGAGCCGATGCGTCCGGCAAGCCACACCTGAAACGACATGGAGATGAGGCTCATTATAAGCGATGAGCCTGTTAAGAGCGCGGTATTCATGATCAGTCGTTTTTTTCTTATCATACTAAAAACATATGCAAGAAAAATTATTTATGTATGTTGATTTTTTCACAAAGAGTGCTATAATGAAACCATCAAAAGAAATTGAATTGGAGGCGTCATTATGATTATCACCATCGGAAGACAGCACGGTTCAAGCGGCAGAGAGATAGCAAGACTTCTGGCAAAGGAGCTTGGCATCAAATGCTACGACAAAGAGATCGTTGACGAGGCGGCAAAGCACTCCGACTTCAGCCGCGAGCTCATTAACGCATACGACGAAAAGCGTATGTCAGCTTTCCTGCTGCACGCAGGCGGCTATGGCCTGAATGAGAATTTCCGTCTGAACATGGAGGTAGTTTCCGCACAGTTCGACGCGATCCGCGAGATCGCATCCAAGGAAGACTGCATCTTCGTCGGCCGCTGCGCCGACTATGTCCTCAACGACAGAGACGATGTTGTCAGCGTATTTATCCTCGGCGACACCGATGCGCGCATCAAGTGCCTTGAGCAGCGCCAGGGTCTTGACGAGGCTCAGGCTCGCAAAAAGATCAAAGAGGTCGATAAGGATCGTTCCAGCTTCTATAAGTATTACAGCGACCAGACCTGGGGCGACGCGCAGAACTATGATCTGTGCATCAACAGCTCCAAACTCGGCGTCGAGGGCACGGTTCAGACCATCTTGAGCTACATAAAGGCTCGCGGCCTGATCAAATAACAATCCAAAAAGCTTAAAGCTCCCCGATCGGGGGAGCTTTTTGCTTATGAGCCGTACAGCTCTATAAATCTCCGTGTCTGTTCGCAAGAAGGCTGCGTTATTATCTGCTGCGTCGGGCCGAATTCAACGAGTTTTCCGAAATCGAAAAACAAGGTTTTTTCCGTAAGCCGCTCGGCCTGACGCAGACTGTGGGTGGCAAGCAGGAGCGTGCAGCCGGTTTTTTCTCTGTATTCGGCAAGCAGCCGCTCGGCGAGCGTTACGGACTCCATATCCATCGCTGCCGTCGGCTCGTCAACTATCAGCAGTTGTCGATCACGCATAAGCAGCCTTGCCAGCGCCATACGCGCCGTCTCGCCGCCGGAAAGCTTGTGCGCCGGCTCAGACGCAAGAGGCTCTATCCCCAGCTTTCGCATGAGATACCTCGCGCGCTCCTCGTCATTTGCGCCGACGAGCAAATTGCGCATAACCGTCATTCGGAACGCATAGCTTTTCTGCGGCATGTAGCCGACCGTTATTCCGGATATGACAGTCTTTCCGCCGTCCGGCTTTTCGACCCCTGCAAGGATCCGGGCAAGCGTTGATTTTCCGCTGCCGTTTGCACCGATCACGGCATAAGACGCGCCATGTTCAAGCTCTGTTTCCGGCATATCGAGGACCGTCCTGCCGCCGTAAGTTTTCGTAAAAGCGCTTATCTTCATTTGCTCAATCTCCTTTGCAGCAGCGACAAAACGATGTTCACGACAAACGACAGCGCCAGAAGTATAATGCCGAGAGCAATGCCTTTTGAGAAATTGCCCTTGTTCGTATACTCCATGATAGCCGTCGTCATGACGTTCGTTTTCCACGCTATCGCTCCGCCCACCATCGACACCGCGCCGACCTCGGCTATGGCGCGTGCAAATGCCAGAAGATACGCCGAAAACACCTGATAGACGCACTCGTTTAGAAGCAGCGCAAAGGTTTTGCCTTTGCCAAGCCCAAGTCCGCATGCATTCTCGCGCACGGCCGGGGCGACGGACGAAGCATATGTTTCCATGCTTCCTGCAACGATCGGCGTTATCAGCACGACCTGCGCAATTATCATGATCTCGACCGTGAAGAGAAGCTCCGCGCCTCTGAAAGGGCCGACTCCGGAAAAGAACAGATAAAATATAAGTCCGCATACGACCGGCGGCATTCCCATGAGAGTGCGGTTTAGAACAACGAGCAGTCCGCGCCCTCTGAAGCTCGCAGCGCCGAGCAGCAGTCCCAGCGGAACGCCGAGAAGCAGCGCGATGAGCGAGCTTGAAAGGCTCATTTTCGCGGTCACGCCGAGAATGTTCAGAAGCTCCGGGTCTGCCGTGATCATAAGTTCTATTGCTTTTTCAAAAGCTGTCTGCATAGTTATCTCTCAAGAAATCGGGTCTGCCGCGAAAGCAGGCCCGATCTTTTCTTTATTTCAGTCCATCACGCCGTTATTGGCGACAAAGGTAAGGAAGGTGGCCTTATCCGTGAGGATATATGCGTGCATCTGCTCGGCCATGACGAGGCATGCTCCCATGCCGGCATTTGCCGAGGTGTACCACTGCGTATAGTCGGCAAAGCTCTTGGGATCTTCGCTTATTCCAAGAGACTCCGGCCAGAGCGAGAGTTCCTTGGTATGAGTGCCGGAGTTATCGCCGCGCGATACGAACGGATACTTGCCGTCGGCTATCTTTGCAAACGCATCAAGAACGCTGCCGCAGTCCTTCACGCCTGCCGGATCGTTCGACGGGCCGCACAGCACAAAGTAGTTATACATGAAGCTCAAACGCTCGGAATCAAAGCCGTTCAGAACGTAGGAAAAGCCTTCGTCCACGAAAGCCTCCTCCTGAGCCTTAGCGTGGACGAGGATAACGTCCGCATTGCCGTATTTTGCGGCAGCTATGGCTTTGCCGGTGCCTGCCGACTGCACCTCGACCTTATAGCCGTACTCCTTCTCAAAAACGGGGAGGATATAGTCAAGCAGACCGGAGTCCTTGACGGAGGTCGTGGTGGAAAGGCGGATCACTCTGTTTTCGTCGGAGGCATTTGCGATCTTATCGTCGTACTTCGGCGCATCGTCCTTGAGGTAGAAGAGATTATCACCGTACTCCTCAACACCATATTCCTTAATGAGTTTGCTTGCCTCGGAGAGCATCCAGTCAATGAACGTTTCCGCGCCGTCGGCGTTAATTTTGACGTCGGAAACGGCGTTGCCGTCGGCATCGGTAAACGGTGCGTTCGGATTAACGGCAAGCAGCGAGTATGTATTGATCATATTCTCGTCCGCTTCCATGAGTATGCAGGTATCGACGTTTGATACCTGCTCCGTAGGCGAAGGCGTTTCGCTCGCCTCGGGCTTATCGCCGGTGCCGCATGCGCACAGCGAAAGCACCATTACGCAGGCTAAAAGCAGGGCAATGAGTTTTTTCATTTGTTTTCCTCTCTTTCATCGTTTTGTGCAAAAAATTAAACCTCCTCCAAAGCAGCCGCTCCGCAGAGGCATTCCCCCTGCGGCCAAAGCTTGCTTCGGAAAGAGGCTCGTCCACCGCTTTCTGAATTATGTGTCTTTGCTTGATATACTACCATATATGCACATCCATTGCAACACAAAGTTAGCGCCGCCGATTTGCTCGGCGGCGCTGCTGCGTTCATTTCATAAAGTGCTTTAGGCTCTTTGTCTTTTCCGTCGCTTTGAGATACTCGGGGCGGACATTGACGGGGTTTTCTGTGCCGTCGGGAGCGAGCTGAGGTATCATTTCGATCGCCTCTATCGGGCAGCGCGCGGCGCACTTTTCGCAGCCGATGCAGCGGCCTGCGCTTTTAAGATACGCATAGGTGTGTATATCCCCGTGCTCCTTTGCGCCGGTGAGCGCAAGCGCGTTCATGGGGCACTCCTCAATGCACAGCGAGCAGCCCGTGCAGCGCCGAGTGTCTATAAGCGGCATGTTCCACTTATCCCAGCCCTTGTACGGCGTGAAGCTGCCGTCCGTGCGCCTTATGGCGTTTCGCTCGCAGAAGCTTGAGCACAGATTGCACGAAACGCAGTATTCGGGGTCGATGCTGTTTTTTTCGGCTTTAACGTCGTGCGAGATCGCATGCGTCGGGCAGGTGCTCGAGCAGGCGTCGCAACCGTTGCAGATGCTCCGATCTATCGTATAAACCATGGCTCACCCTCCTGCTACGGCCGGCACGAGGCAGATAACGTCGCCGTCGTCGAGCCGCGTCGATGGGCTTATCTGTTTGCCGCCGCGCGACAGGATGCAGCCCTTTACGTCCTTTATCGTAAGCTTTGTGTTCGGGTCTATGCGCTTTACCTCGTCCATTATCAGCGGATACAGCTCCTTTGCGGTCTTTACGTCCGCCTGCATCTGCTTAAGTCCGCTGTCGAGGCGGAACGTGCCGAATATTTTGACTGTTATCATACGGCCTCCTCCTGTTCGGCGTCGCTCGCGATCTCAAGCTTTTGAAGCTTCCTTGCGCCGGGCAGACCGTCGCTGCCCCAGCCGCGAGCCTTGTAGTAGGTCTTTTTCATTGTCTCAAGCGGCACCTTCGTTTTTGGATCCTTGGGATCCTGCGGAACGTCGGTAAGGCGCTTGGGCAGCGTATCGCACGAGGCGTTCACGCCGAATTTTGCGTTGACCGCGCGCTCGACATTGTAGCTGCGCTCGCCGATGCGGATAAACCTGCCGAGATCCATTTTCATGCCGACGGCGTATTTGAGCGCATAGGTGTGCGGCAGCAGCGGAAGATTCATTTTTATCGCGCGCGGATACTTGTTTATAAGCCTTACTGCCGGCCCGATATACGGCATGACGGCGTTCACCGTGCGCGTTATAAAGCTGTTCGGCCCCGACAGCAGGAAGCTCGGAAACAGCGCGTAGGACGTAAACAGGCACTGTCCGCCCGATGATACCGACTCCATAAGATCCTGCATGAGCATGCACAGATCCGCCTTCGCGTGCGGTGTCTGGCTGTTGACGTTAAGTCCGAGTCCCTCGAGAATTACGAGGTAGCCGCCGTTTAGATGGCAGCCGCCGCGGTTTGAGACAGCGTAGCCGAGCCCCTGACCGACGGCCTTTCGCGGCTCGTAAGCCGCAAGCTCCAGACCCTTCGACTGTATGGCAAACTCCTTGCCGCCATATTTGTTGCTGAGCGTGCGCGTGCCCTCGGCAAGCTCGTTGCCTATGCCCTGCCGGTTTGCAATGCTGCGGAAAACCGCGCTCAGGTTCGCGGTCTTGCCGAATTGCAGGCCGTTTTTCCACAGTCCCTTTTCGTTTGCCTCCATCGCCCACGCGACGGTGTTTGCGCAGGATATCGTGTCCATGCCCAGCTCGTCAAGCTCGTAGTTCCACTTGCATATGAGCTTCAGATCGTTATTCATTATGCCGCCGCCGAGAAGGCCGAGCGTTTCAAGCTCCGGCCCCTTGACCTCGTGATTGCCGACCTTGACGGTGCGCGCGCACTTCATCGGGCAGGAAAGACAGCCCTTGTTTACGATGTTTATATCCTCGGCAAACGTTTCGCCGTTTACAAGCTCGAAGTCCTCAAACTGCCCCTTGGCATAGTTGCGCGTTGGCAGAAGGCCGCGCATCTGCATCGTTGTCACAAGTCCGGCCGTGCCCATCTTGGGCAGCTGATTGCCCGTGAGCGGATGCTTTTTTAGCGTCTCGACCCATTTTTCAAACAGCTTGTGCGTCTTTTGGGGGTCATAAATGCTCACCTCGTGCGTGCCGGAAACGGCAATGCCCTTGAGGTTTTTCGAGCCGAAAACACAGCCGACTCCGGCGCGGCCTGCGGCGCGCTCGTTGCTGAAAACCGACGCGTATTTGACGAGGTTTTCGCCTGCCGGGCCGATAACGACCTTGCCGCATTTGACCTCGCAGCCGCGCTCCTCATCGAGCTTTTGCTGTATGCTCTCCTGCGTCGGCGTTGTGCAAAGGCCCTTAAGCTCCTCGGCGTCGTGGAATTTTATAATGTCGTTATGTATCTCGACCCATGTGAGCTTTTCGCATTTTCCGGCAATGATAAGCGCATCGTAGCCGGCTTTTTTGAGATAGTGCCCGAAGTTTCCGCCGCAGTTTGACGAGGTGGTTATGCCCGTCTGCGGCGAGAGAGTGGAGATGTTGAATCTGCTCGAGCTTGGCGCGCCCGTTCCCGTCAGCGGTCCTGTTGAGATGACGATGATATTCTCCGGCTCAAGCGGCTTTTCGCTGCCGGTGAAATTATCGTACATGATCTTCGAGGCCATCGCCTTGCCGCCCAGATACAGCTGCCTGTCCCTGTCCGTCCACGGATATTCCGAAACGCTTCGGCTGCCGAGGTCGAGGCGGATGACCTTGCCCATGTAGCCTGCATAGTTTGTCATTTGCATCCTCCCTTCGTGTCCTTTATATTAAATGCTATATTCCGTACTCTATTATTTCTCCCGGCGCGGTGAGCGTATAGCCGCCGAGCTGCCGGAGCCTGTCGGCAAAGGCCTTGCTTTGCAGCACATCCAGAAGCTTGCGCACCGGCGCGCTATCCCACGCATGCTCGGGGATTATGAGGTCATATTCCTCCGTACACACCGGAACAAAGTCTAAATCATACAGCTTTGCAGCCGAATATATGCCCATGCCGGCATCGGCCGAGCCTGCCGCGATCTGCGCGGCGACCGAGGTGTGCGTAAGCTCCTCGCGCTCATAGCCGTAAATTTTTGTGCTGTCTATGCCGTTAGTCTCGCACAAATAGTCTGCCAGTATTCTCGTTCCCGAGCCTTTTTGGCGGTTAACGTAGCGCACGCCCTCGCGCGATATGTCCGCAAAGCCGTTTATCCCCAACGGGTTGCCCTTGGCGACCATGAGTCCCTGAAGTCTGCCGACGCAGCGGACAAGATAAGCGTCGTGCTCGGGAAAATATTTTCGCATGAAGCTGAGGTTATACTCGCCTGTGCCCGTATCGAGCAAATGGCAGCCGGCGGCATGCGCCTCGCCGCGCTTTATCGCCATTATGCCGCCCATCGAGCCGACGTGAGTCGAGCTGAGGCTTATGCCGTGGTCGGCGCGGTGCAGCATATCGGCAAGCTCGTCAATAAGCGGATCGTGGCTCCCGATAACGACGAGGCTCTGCCTGAGCTTATCCTCATCTGTCAGCAGCCGCACCCTGACACGGTCTCCGCGCTCGAAGCCCTCGACCTCCTGCGGGATTTCCATTATGCCGTCGGCCTTCATGAACGACGAGACCACGCCGCTTCCGCGGCTGAGCGGCGACGCTGTGAGCTTATCGCCGACATAGCCCATGCGCACACGGACAAACTCGCGGTATTTAAGCCCCGACACGACCGGGCGCGTTAAAACGGCGTCAACATAGCGCTTTTTCTCCGCCGAAGCGCCCGTAAAGATATCGACAAGCGGCTTTAAAAGCTCCTCCATTACGATTATGCCGGACACCGGGTATCCCGGCACTCCGAGCACCGGCTTTGCGCCGCAGCGGCCGAGTATCGCAGGCTTGCCGGGCTTTATCGCAATGCCGTGATACAGCACCTGCCCCAGCTCTCCTATAACGCCGGCCGAGAAATCCTCTCGCCCGGCGGATGAGCCGGCGTTCAAAACCACCATGTCGCATTCGTCAGCCGCGCGGCTGACCGCGGTCTTTATCTTTTCATAATCATCCGGGATTATCGGGTAAACCACAGGCTGCGCGCCCCATTGGCTGAGCATCGACGAGAATATCGAGGAGTTAAACTCCAAAATATCGCCGGGCTTGGGATCTGCGCACGGCGCAACTATCTCATCCCCCGTGGGAATTATCGCAACGCGCGGCTTTCTGAAAACCTCAAGCTCCAGCACGCCGCCTGCGATCAGAGCACCCACCGCCGACGGAGTTATCCGCGTATACGAGGGCAGGATCATCTCCCCTGCGCATATGTCCTCGCCTATCTGGCGAATGTGCTGCCACGGAGCCGCAGGCGCGTGGACAGTCACGCTGCCGTCGGGGTCATGCACAAGCTCCTCGACCATTATAACAGCGTCGCAGCCGGCCGGTATCGGGTCGCCGGTATCGACGACGGTAAATTGCCCGGCATCGAGCGTCACCGGCGTCGTGTCCGTTGCGCCGAAGCTGTCCTTTGCCTTTATCGCAATGCCGTCCATGGCGCTTGCCGCGTAGTGCGGCACGCAGATCGCGGCATAAACGGCCTTTGCCGTCACCCTGCCGCAGGCGCTCTGCACAGAAACCGTCTCGCTCTCAGGCCCGAAGCCGCAGGATACGAGAAGCTCGATATAATCGTTTTTTGCCTTTTCAAGAGGCACGTTTGTAAGATAAGAAAAAGCCATCTTTATTCTCCGAATATGACGCTGACCTCGGCTCCTGCCGGAAGTCCCTCGCAGTCCCTGTCGATGCGGAAATACCCGTCCGTTCCGGCGAGGTTCGTTATAAGCCCGGACTTTGTGCGCACCGGCACCGCATACAGTCCGTCCGCGCACCGCTCAAGCCTAACGCCGGTGTACTGCGCGCGGCCGTGGTTTGCGCTGACGCTTTCGCTCAGCCGCGCTTTTACGCTGCGGCGGTGCAGCCGTCTGCCCTCGAGCCGGGCTATCAGCGGCAGAGCAAATATGTTCGCCGCAAAATACGCCGCGACCGGGTGCCCCGGCAGGCCGAGTATCGGCTTATTTCCCGCTCTGCCGAGTATCGTCGGCTTTCCGGGCTTCATCGCAACGCCGTGGAGCAATACCTCGCCGACGGAAGCCGTCACGCGGACGCTTGCGTCCTTTTCGCCGACGCTGCTGCCGCCGGATATTATGACGGCATCGCATTCTTCAAGCGCACGGCGCACGGTTTTTTCAAGCACCTGCACATCGTCGGGGCATATGCCGTATCTCACGCATCGCGCGCCGAAGCGCGTGAGCATCGCGCAGAGCATCGGGGCGTTTGCGTCGCGCATCTGTCCCTTTGCAGGCGCGCAGCCTGCCTCCACAAGCTCGTCGCCCGTCGAGATAACACCGACCTTTATTCTGCCTGTGACCGGCACGGCAGTCACGCCGGCTGCGGCAAGCGCGCCGATATCCTGCGGCGATAAAACGCGCCCTTTTTCGAGCATTTTCTTGCCGGGGAAAACATCGTCTCCGCGGAAGATCATATTCATGCCGGGAGCGCCGGGCTTTGCTATGCCGACTGTTCCGTCGCCGTAATCCTCGGCGTATTCAAGCATAACGCAGCAGTCCGCGCCCTCCGGCACGGCGCCGCCCGTCGGTATGGCGCAGCACTCGCCTGGCGAAAGCGCCGTTTCGGCTCCGCTGCCCATTTTGATCTTTCCCGTAAGGCGCAAAACGGCAGGCATCGAGTCCGAGCAGCCGAATGTGTCCTCCGCGCGCACAGCATAGCCGTCAACGGTGGAGCGGTCAAAGTCCGGAACAAACTCCGCTGCGCATATATCCTCGGCAAGCACCCTGCCGACCGCGTCGCAAAGCTCTGCGCTCTCGCACCGGGCTTCAAGCGGCGAAAAGCTTTCTTCAATAAGCGCGAGCACCTCATCCGGAGTTTTAACTCTGAGCATCCGCAGCGCCTCCAATCGCCTCATTTTGTTTTAATTATTATAGAATCTTTTACCTGTCCGTGTCAATAACGATGCGTTTACCAATGCCGCTCATATAGCAAAAAAGCACCCGGGTGGGTGCTTTTTTGCTATCATAATTCAGTGCAGGACACGGACGCGAAGGACATCATCCATATTGCGGATAGTGTTTGCCGTATCGTCCCAGATCTCGTCGTTGAGGTCGATGATCGTGTAGGCATATCTGCCGTGGGGCTTGTTTATCATGTGCTCGACGTTTATGTTCTTCTTCGTTATCAGGTCAAGCACGCGGTTTATCATGCCGGGGATATTGTGATGGATAACGCACAGGCGGCACACGCCCATACGCTCGAGCTTTGCCGACGGAAGGTTCACGGAATTTACTATATTTCCGTTTTTGAGGTACTCATACAACTGCTTTGCGGCCATCTCGGCGCATCTGTCCTCGCTCTCGGGCGTACATGCGCCAAGGTGCGGCAAGGCAATGACGTTCTTTCCGCCAAGTATTTTCTCGTTGGGGAAATCAGTTACATATTTTGCAACCTTGCCGGACTCAAGGGCGTCGAGCATCGCATCGTCATCGACGACCTCGGCGCGCGACTCGTTTATTATCCTCACGCCGTCGCGCATTGCAGCAAACGCCTTTGCGTCGAGCATGTGGTGGGTGTCCTCATTATAGGGGATATTGATGCTTATATAATCGCAGTTTCTGAATATCTCGCCGATATCGTCGGCGCGCTTTGCGTCACGCGAAAGTCTCCATGCGGCCTCGACCGACATAAACGGGTCATAGCCGATAACATCCATATCCAGTGCAAGGCAGGCATTTGCGACCAGCGCGCCAGTTGCTCCCAGGCCGAGAACGCCGACGGTTTTTCCCATAAGCTCGGGGCCTGCGAAATTGGACTTGCCCTTTTCGACAAGCGTGGGTATCTTATCGCCCTGATCGGCGATGCTCTTTACCCACTCGATGCTGCCCACAACGTCGCGCGAGGCAAGCACCATCGAGCACACGGTCTGCTCCTTTACCGCCTCTGCATTTGCGCCGGGGCTGTTGAAAACAACGATGCCTTTTTCGGCAAATTCGTCGATGGGAATGTTATTATAGCCCGCTCCAGCGCGCGCAACGCCGAGAAGCTCGGGATTGACCTCGTAATCATGCATATCCGCACTGCGGACGATTATTCCGTCGGGAGCGGCGATATTCTCGCCGACGTTGCAGCCCTTTGCTTTGAGCTTATCAAGGCCGACGGGCGAAATTTTGTTTATTGTTTTAATATTATACATGGTGTTCTACCTCAAATTTTTTCATATAATCGGCCAAAGCCTGCGCACCCTCCATGGGCATGGCATTATACAGCGACGCACGGATACCGCCGGTGAGTCTGTGGCCCTTGAGATTGATAAGTCCCTCCGCGGCCGCGCCCTTTACAAACTGCGCGTCAAGCTCGTCCGAACCTGTGCGGAAGGTCACGTTCATATCGCTGCGCGAATCCCTTTCGGCATGGGGAATGTAGAGCTTGCTGTTATCGAGCACATCGTAAACGATTTTTGCGCGCTCGCGCTTTATCTCCTGCATTGCCGCAACGCCGCCTATGCCTGCAAGCCAGTCGAGCATAAGCCCCAGCATGTAAATGCACCAGCAGGGCGGAGTGTTGAGCATGGAGTCTTTTTTAATAAGCGTATCATAGCTCATGACCGATGGGCATATATCCATCTGCCGGCCGGCAAGAGCCTTGTCAACGATGACGACCGTCAGTCCGGCAGGCGCCATGTTTTTCTGAGCGCCGGCATAGATAAGGCCGAATTTTGAAACGTCAACGGGCTTTGACAGGATATCCGAGGACATGTCGCAGACTATCGTTTTGCCATTTGTATCGGGCACGGCCTGCCACTCGGTTCCGTATATGGTGTTGTTCGCGCAGTAGTAAAAATAGCTCGAATCCGCGCTGAGCGAAAGCTCTGACGGGATATAGCTGTGTCCGCGGTCGGAGCTGTCGCAGGCTATATGAACTCTGCCGTACTTTTCCGCTTCCTTTGCGGCAAGTCCGGAGAAGTTGCCGGTAACGGCATAGTCTGCGCACTTTCCGCTGCCCATGAGGTTGAGGGGGATCGCAGCAAACTGGAGCGTTGCGCCGCCCTGCAAAAACAGGATCTCGTGGCTGTCGGGCACGTTCAGAGCTTCTTTAAGCTTGCGCTTTGTTTCCGCAAAAATTTCGCCGAACAGTGAACTTCGGTGGCTCATCTCCATAACTGACATGCCGCTGCCCTTATAATCGCTGATTTCGCTTCCGGCCTTGTTGAGCACCGATTCCGGCATCATTGACGGGCCTGCCGAAAAATTATAAACCTTTTCTCTTGACATTGTGAGCACCTCCTGTTCGGTTATTGTTAAAAGTATAGCTATTTTTGCTATCCGTGTCAAATGACATTTCCGACTAAAATTCCGTCGGAAACTGCATTTATCCTGACATTATGTACTGTACCGCGAAGATTTTCGCCATCGGCGCGCACCTCGAGGTAGTTATCGCTGTGTCCCTGCCAGCATTCGCCCTCCTGCGTTTCAAAAAGAACAGGCAGAGTTTTGCCTATCATGCTCTCAAGAAACTTGCGGCGCGTTTCGGCTACGACTGCGCGCGCCTGCTTTGAGCGCTTTGCCTTTGTTGCGCGGTCGATCTGGCCGTCCATCTTATCCGCCGGAGTGCCGGGGCGGCGCGAGTACGGGAAAATGTGCGCGTCGGAAAACTGCGCTTTTTTGAGAAACTCAAGCGTTTGACGCTGATGCTCCTCGGTCTCGCCGGGAAAGCCGACTATGACGTCGCAGGTCATGCCGCAGTCGGGAAAATAGCGGCGCAGAAGCTGCATCGCCTCATAAAACCGCGCGGTGTCGTATTTGCGGTTCATGGCCTTGAGCGTTGCGTCGCAGCCGGATTGCAGCGAAAGATGAAAATGCCGGCACACGCTGCCGCAGGCGGCAATTTTTTTGCAGAAATCCTCGGTTATGATGCTCGGCTCGATAGACCCCAAGCGCAGACGCATATGCGGCGCGGCGTCCGCTATCGCGCACACAACATCGGCAAGGCCGGGCTTTCCGGGAAGATCTACGCCGTAGGACGCGATTTCGATGCCGGTTATGACAAGCTCGCGATAGCCTTTTTTGTCAAGCTCGGCCGCCTGGCGCACCGCCGCCTCCATGGGCAGGCTGCGCACTCTGCCGCGCGTGTAGGGAATTATGCAGTAGGAGCAGAAATTCACGCATCCGTCCTGAATTTTCAAAAGCGCCCTCGTGTGGCCGGACACTGCTCCTGCCGGCAGCTCTTCAAAAACGCGGCGTTCAAAAGGTTTATCGAGCGCTTTCTCGCCCTCGCCGGTAGACACGGCTTTTTCAACAGCGTCAACAAGCTTCATTCTGTCGGCCGTGCCGTAAACTATATCCGCACCGAGCTTCTGCACGGCATCGGGACTCAGCTGCGAATAGCAGCCGAGCACGGCGGCGACAGCGCCGGGGTTTTCCTCGCGCAGACGGTGGATGGCCTGACGCGACTTGCGCCCTGCCTCGGCCGTGACGGCGCATGTATTGACGATGACGGCGTCGGCTATCTCTCCCTCGACGCAGGGCTTATGGCCGCGCGAAACGAGCAGCGCCTCTATCGCCTGAGTTTCATACTGGTTGACCTTGCAGCCGAGAGTGTATATAATATATTTCATGAAATCATCTCCTGAGGAGTCAATAATATGGAAGTTTATCTTGATAATGCGGCAACAACGCGCGTTTGCCCCGAGGCCGCAGACATTGCATACAAGGTCATGACCGAGTGCTACGGAAACCCCAGCTCGACGCACACAAAGGGGCGCGAGGCCAAGGCGTATCTTGACAATGCTCGCTCGCAGATAGCGGCCGCTCTCGGATGCGCGGCAGCGGAGGTCTACTTCACCTCCTGCGGCTCGGAAAGCGACGTTTGGGCAATAACAAAGGGCGCAGAGAGCATGTCCCGGCGCGGAAAGCACATAATTTCTTCCGCCGTTGAGCACGACGCCGTGCGCAAAACGCTTGAGGAGCTTCAATCTCGCGGCTTTGAGGTGACATACCTTGCCCCGGAAAAGGACGGCTCGATTTCGGTCGAGTCGGTCAAAAACGCGCTGCGAGAGGACACTATCCTCGTGACGCTCATGATGGTCAACAATGAGACCGGCGGCGTTACCGACATTGCCGGCATTGCAAAAATGCTCAAGGCCGAAGGCTCAAAGGCGCTTTTGCACACCGATGCCGTTCAGGGCTTTATGAAGGTGCCGTTTTCCGCAAAAAAGCTCGGCGCGGACATGATAAGCATCAGCGGCCACAAAATTCACGCGCCGAAGGGCATAGGCGCATTGTATATCAAAACCGGGGTCAAAATCAAGCCCCTCATTCGCGGCGGCGCCCAGGAGAGCGGAATGCGCGCCGGAACCGAGGCCATGCCGCAGATAGCTGCCTTCGGCAAAGCGGCAGAGATCGCCTTTGCCGGCATGAAGGACAACTGTGAAAAGATGGCGAGGCTGCGCGCCATTGCGGCCGACAGGCTCTGCTCCGATATTCCCGAAGCGCTTATCATCGGCGGCGGCGCTCCGCACATTCTCAGCGTATCGCTCCCCGGCTGGCGCAGCGAGGTGCTCATGAACTTCCTTGAGGCGGAAAGCATCTATGTTTCAAGAAGCTCGGCATGCAAAAAGGGTGGGCGCAGTCATGTGCTTGAAGCTATGCACCTCCCGGCGCAGGTAATCGACGGTGCGATCAGGATAAGCTTTTCGCGATACAGCACCGAGGCCGATGTTCTTGCCCTGTGCTCGGCGCTGAAGCGCGCGCACGACACTCTCGCGCACAGATAAATTCAAAATTTCAAGGCTGCACTTAAACCGTGCAGCCTTGTTTTTTTACTTCTCATTTTCCTGCTTTGCTTCGGTTTTTTCGGCAGGCTTTGCTCTGCGCTTCGGAACAAGCTCCAGAGTTGCGGGGTCGATATAATCAAGGTTCATATACGACTCGGCATCTATCGGAAGATCGCGCTTTTTGAGCTTGCGGTTTACGACCATTTCAAGCGCCGTGTAGATAATGACAAAGGCCGGAACGCCAAGCAGCATGCCCCAGAAGCCGAAAATGCCGCCGAAGATAACGATTGAAAACAGCACCCAGAATCCGTTTATGCCGATCGAAGTTCCGAGTATCTTCGGGCCGATAACGTTGCCGTCAAGCTGCTGGAGGATGAACACGAAGATAACGAACCACAGGCACATTTTCGGATCGACCAGCAGTATCAGCAGCGCCGAGGGGATCGCGCCGATAAACGGGCCGAAGAACGGGATGATGTTCGTAACGCCGACAATGACCGAAATAAGCAGCGCATACGGCATTTTAAGTATCACGCAGCCGATATAGCACAATACGCCGATTATCGCGCTGTCGAGCAGCTTGCCGCTTATAAAGCCCATGAACGTTTTGTCTGCAAAGCGCAGAGCCGACATGATGCGCTTTGCGCGCGCCGGGGAAAAGATGCTGTAAAGTATCTTTCTGTAGTGGGCTATGAAAGGCTCCTTATTATAAAGTATATACACCGAAACTATTATGCCGATAACGACATTGTAAAGTCCCTTGAGGACATAGAAAACGCCGCTTGTTATGTTCGTTACGACGCTCTCCATGCTCGGCAGCAGCGTGTTCGTCGTCCATTTTGTCAGCGCATCGGTCAGGTTTCCGAAAATCTTCGTCGCGTACTGCTCGATCTCGGGATAGTCCTTGAGGAGATTATCTATCGCCGAATACGCCGAGTCAAAATACGACGGGCTGTTTGTTATGATGGCCGATATGCTGTCGTAAACCTGCGGAACGATGAGGTAAAACAGCGCGGTGATAAGCAGCAGCATGACGATCTCGGCGAGGATGAGCGCAAGCACGCGCGGAAGCTTTGTTCCCGTTTTAAGGCGCGGCTTTGTTTTGTTTATGCGCAAAACAAGAGGCTTAAAAAGCTTGCGCTCGTAAAGCGTCATCGACGGGATGAGAAGATAGGATATGACAAGACCCCATATAAACGGGCTTAGTATGCTCAGCAGCTTACCCAATGCATCTATGAGCTTTCCCATATAGTCAATGCCGAAGTAAAACAGCACTCCGGCAGCGATCACCGCAAAAGCCGTAACGCCCCAGCCGATATATTGGGAATATTTATTTTTTCTGTCCAATTCCCCACCCCCCTGTTCGGTAGCTTTGTGTTTCTTTTTCAATATTACTATCTCTTTTCCTCAGCGTCAATATCTGCTCGAAATTTTTACGTTATGTTAACCTTTTTACCGAATATACCTCTGTTTTAAATGTTGAAAACTATGTTGAAAATGTTCAAAACCCTTGATATACAATGCATTTTTCAATCTCAGACGTGCCGATGAGCATTCACATTTTGTCGAATAAAGCATAATCGTGCAACCTGCGCATTATTTTTGAGCACGTGCATAGGCTTTTAGCGGAGGGATGAGCTATGAAAAAACTTCTGTGCGCTGCGCTGTGCATCGTCATGCTGACGAGTCCGGTATATGCGATAAATACGCTTACAGACGATGACATTGACATCTCCGCCCCGTCTGCAATACTCATGGAAAAGGTCACGGGCGAAGTGATATACGAGAAGAATTCTCACGAGCGCCTGCCGCCGGCAAGCGTTACGAAGGTCATGACGATGCTGCTGATCGTCGAGGCCGTCGAGCGCGGCGATATAAGCCTTGACGACACGGTCATAGCCTCGGAGCGCGCCGCATCCTTCGGCGGAAGCTGCGTTTTTCTCGAGGAGGGCGAAAAGATGAGCGTTCACGAAATGCTCAAGTGCATCTGCGTCGTTTCGGCAAACGACTGCGCCGTTGCGATGGCGGAGCACCTTTGCGGCTCGGAGCAGGCCTTCGTTGCGCGCATGAACGACCGCGCCCGGGAGCTTGGACTCAAGGATACCAATTTCAAAAACTGCACCGGCCTTTTCGAGGACGATGAGCACTACACCAGCGCATATGATATCGCCGTCATGAGCCGCGAGCTTATCCGGCACGACATGATAAAGGACTATACGACGATATGGATGGATACGATACGCGGCGGCGAGTTCGGCCTTTCAAACACCAACAAGCTCGTTTACTACTACGACGGCTGCACGGGGCTGAAAACCGGCTTCACGGAAAAGGCCATGTACTGCCTTTCGGCCACCGCCGAGCGCGAGGGCGTGGAATATATAGCCGTTATCATGCACGCGGACACCATAGATAAGCGCAACAACGACGCAAAGGTTCTGTTGAGCTACGGCTTTGCAAACTACCGGCTCATGCCGCTGCGCAGCCCCGATGTCCTGCCGCCGGTGCGCGTTACGCTCGGCAGTGCCGACAGCGTGCAGCCTGTTTATGACGGTGCGGAGGCCGCGCTTGTTCCCAAAAACGGCATAGGTGAGGTATCCTATGAGCTTGACCTGCCCGACACGATCACAGCGCCGGTCGAAAAGGGGCAGCAGATCGGCACTCTCCGCGTCGTATCCGACGGTAAAGAGCTTTACTCGGTGAAGCTTCTTGCCGACTCCTCCGTTGCCCGGGCCTCGTTCGGGCGGACGCTGCTGGAGCTTGTCAAAAGCTACGTCGGATTGGGTTAATCGCCCCACTCATCCGCAAAATTTGCGTCAAATTAAGCTTGCAGCTACCACCTCGACACATTATCCTTGCTTTTTTATGCCTCCGGTGTATAATATAAGATTATAAATTTATCACACGGAGGGGTAATCATGGTCAAGGTTGATTTAACGGGAACTTCCGCGTTTTTCGATCCTGCGGAGCTTGATTTTGCGGCAGCCGCGGCGGCGCACAGAACGCTCGGCGACAAGTCCGGCGCAGGCAGCGAGTTTACCGGCTGGCTGGAGCTTCCCGAACGCATACGCGACGGTGAGCTGAAGGCGATACTCTCGGCGGCGCAGCGCATACGCAGCCGCTCAAAGGCGCTTGTCGTTATCGGCATAGGCGGATCTTATCTCGGCGCGCGCGGAGCGATCGAGCTTCTGCGCCCCATCCCCTCGGAAAACGACCCGAAGATATTCTTCATCGGCAACGGTCTTTCGCCCGACGCTCTGAACGATACTCTCACCCAGCTCGGCGACATGGATTTCGATATAAACGTCATATCCAAATCCGGCACGACCCTTGAGCCGGCGCTTGCTTTCCGCGTTTTCAGAAAGCTTGCGCGCGAAAAATACGGCTCGGCCGCCAAAAAGCACATATTCGCGACCACGGACGCACACCGCGGCGCGCTTAAGTCCCTCGCGGATGCCGAGGGCTGGGAATGCTTCGTCGTTCCCGATGACGTCGGCGGACGATACAGCGTTCTGTCGGCAGTCGGTCTGCTGCCGATGGCGGTTGCCGGCATCGATATAAAGGCGGTCATAACCTCCGCCATATGTGCATTCAAGGAGCTTGACCTGCGCTCGCCCGAGAACCCGGCATGGCAGTACGCCGCAGCCAGGCAGTATCTCTACGGCCATGGCCGCAGCATAGAGATCCTTGGCTGCTATGAGCCGTCGTTCCGCTTCATGGCCGAGTGGTGGAAGCAGCTTTACGGCGAGAGCGAGGGCAAAAACGGCATAGGCATCTTCCCTGCCTCCGTTGAATTCACCGCTGACCTGCACTCGATGGGGCAGTATATTCAGGATGGCCCGAGGACGCTGATGGAGACCGTTGTCAGCTTTGACAAGCCGCGCAGCAGCGTTGCCGTTCCGTTTGAAATGGGCGATCCGGACGGGCTTAACTACCTTGCCGGCAAGGACTATGCGGATATCTGCCGCACGGCGCGCGACGCGGTGAAGGCCGCGCACATATCCGGCGGAGTTCCCAACATCGGCATAAGCGTTCCGGCGCGCGACGAAGCAGGCTTTGCCGACCTCGTCTGCTTCTTCGAGCTTGCCTGCGCGATATCCGGCTACATGTCCGGGGTCAATCCCTTTGACCAGCCCGGCGTTGAGGCTTACAAAAAAAACATGTTCAAGATGCTCGGCAAGCCCGGCACATGATAATAACAGAGCACGGAAAAATCCGTGCTCTATTTATTATATTTTAATTCACACTTTTGCTCTTGCTTTGTATGTGGAAAAATGTTAATCTAAGCTCAAAGGAAAACTTCAACTTAATAACTGAAAAGGAGAGTGGACAAAATGGTTAAGTTGATCATGGGTCTGAAGGGCAGCGGCAAGACAAAGCGTCTGGTCGAGCTCGTCCGCGAAGCTGTCGCAATGGAAAACGGCGACGTAGTCTGCATCGAAAAGGAAAAGAAGCTTACTTACGATATTCCTTATCAGGCTCGTCTTATCGAGGCCGGCTCTTATGACATCGGCTCATATGAATTCATAAAGGGCTTTATCTGCGGCCTTCATTCCGGCAACTATGACATAACCCATGTTTTTGTCGATAATTTCTATAAAATCGTCAGCAATAAGGATCCCGTTATGTTCGGCGAATTTCTCGATTGGCTCGAGGCCTTTTCCGAGAAAGAAAACATTGAATTTGTAATAAGTGTCACAACCGACCCCGATATGGTCGGCGAAGCGATCAAAAAATATATGATTTGAACAAAAATCGGGCCGAGCCTTATGGCTTTGCCCGTTTTTTTCGTCATTATTCGCTCTTGACTTAGTTATATGGTCTGATTAGAATTTAACTTAGAATAGGCATAATAAATTCAGAATTTTTGTAATTGAGGTGTTTTACCATGATCATGGATTGCGAAAAGTACGTCGGCAAATGCGTCTGCGGCAGAGACCATGAGCTTGAAACGAAAAAGGTCGTCGTCGAATACGGCGCGATAAATAATTTCGAGCAGTACATGGCCGATGTCGGCCTTGCCGGCAAGAAACGCGCCGTTATCTACGATACGGTCATCTACAAGCTCACCGAGGGCAAGCACGTCGCCGCCGATCAGGAGATCGTGCTCGAGGCAAACGGTCTGCGTGCCGAGGATACGGTCATCGAAGAGATGATGAAAAAGCTCGATAACCCCGAGGTTATCGTCGCCTACGGCGCCGGAACCATCATGGACTTCGGCCGCTACCCTGCATACAAGCTCGGCATCCCCTTTGTCGCCATCCCGACGCTCGCTTCCTCCGACGGCTTCACGGCAAATATCTGCTCGGCAATTCTCAACGGCCAGAAGAAGTCCACTCCGATGTGCGCTCCAGTCCTCGTCGTTGCCGACCTTGACATTATAAAGGGCGCTCCGGCACGCCTTGTTGCAAGCGGCATAAACGATATTCTTTCCAAGTACATCTCTCTGTTTGACTGGAAGGTATCGCACCTCGTTGCCGGCGAATATTACTGCCCGATGGTAGCCGACCTTGCCCAGGAAGCGCTGGATATTATGCGCGAAGCTGCCGATAAATACGCCGCCACCGGCGTTGCCGACCACGAGGCAATGACCATGGCGCAGATGAAGAGCGGCCTTACCATGCAGCTGCTCAACCACTCCAGAGCCGCTTCCGGCGCAGAGCACCTGATGGCTCATCTTGTTGAGATGCAGCCGCCGCGCTTTGAAAACGCAGAGGGCATCCACGGCGAGTGCGTCGGCGTCGGCACCTTCGCCTGCATCAAGGAGTATCACCACCTCGCCTCCCTGCCCACGCCCAAGGCAAAGCCCTTCGAGCCGCTGAGCGAAGAGTGGATAAGGGAAAAGTTCGGCGACAGGCTCGCACCGGGCATCATCAAGGAAAACGAGAACGACGTTCTTGCTACCTTCGATCCGCAGAACATAGTCGACCACTGGGACGAGATCCGCGCCATGATAAACGAGATCCCCTCCGTTGAGGAGATGGAAGCTCTGTATAAGGGCTGCAACGCAAAGTATCTGCCCGAGCACATCGGCATTGACCCCTCGCTTGAGCAGGAGATGCTCCCCATCTCGGCAGCTATCCGCAACAGGCTCACCCTCGTTCGTATGCTGCGTGTTCTCGATTTCGGAGAATAAGGAATACAGCACAACCCAAAAAAATGCACCGTCAAAACAGACGGTGCATTTTTATTAATTGAGGGATGGGAAAATTCGGATCAGAAGATGATCTTGAGGAGCAGCCAGAGAGCGGTCAGCTTGCCAAATGTCGCAAACTGGTCATTGTAATCGTCGAGAATGTAGTTGTCCATTATAGTTCTCCTTCCATAGTTTTATCAAGGGGGGCGTAGGCCGTTTGGCCTGTTACCTATAAAGACGGAGAACAAGCAGGGATATTTCATTTTTGCTGTACTTTTTTTCTGAAAAATTTTATTTTTAGAATTTTTCGCGTTTTCGGTCTGCCTCACTCATGATCTCTTAATTTTTCGAGTATCTCATAAGGAGCGGCTAATTCGCCGTTTATGCCGCTGCCGAGGTGGATGTGCGGCTTGTTTTTGCCGTGCCAGTCGCTGCCGGCAGTAGGACAAAAACCGTATTGTTCAGCGGCGGCGAGGTACTTGGCGACGGTCTGCTCATCGTAACCCGAGTAATAGCATTCAAGCCCGGCAACTCCGCAGGCTCGGGCGCGCTCCATAAGCTCGGTAAAGCGCTCGGGCGTGAGCTTATACTGCCTCGGGTGCGCTATAACGGGCTTGCCACCTGCCGAGCGTATAAGCTCCGCTGCGTCCTCAACGCTCAAAAAATGGCGGCGGATATAATACTTGCAGCCGGGATCGAGAAAGCGCTCGAACGCATCCTGAACGCTTTCGGCTACGCCCGCCTCGACAAGGCACAGAGCAAAATGCGGCCTGCCGATGGTCGAGCCGGGGTGCTTTGCCTGAAGCTCGTCAAGGTCGATGAAAAGCCCGTCGCGTGCGAGCATGTCCACCATTTTTCTGTTGCGCTCGTCGCGATCGCGCACTATCCAGTCGAGCACAGGGGGCAGCTTTTTGGAGTGGATATCAAGATCATAGCCGAGCATGTGCACCTCCCTGCCATACCAGCCACAGCCGAGTTCCATCCCTGCGACGACCTCGAGGCCACATTCTTTTCCGGCGCGCTGAGCCTCGGCAACGCCGTTTATGCTGTCGTGATCGGTCACGGCGATCGCGCGCAGGCCGAGCGACCGGGCATATTTCACCGTTTCCGCAGGCGTTTCCGAGCCGTCGGATATATTCGTGTGAACGTGAAGGTCAATTTCTCTCACCGTTTTATCGTCTCCATAATTTTTTCCGCTTCGTCGTAAATCTTCCGCGCGTCCTCGCCGATGAAAAACTCGCCGTTTTCGTACAGAACGCGGCCGTTTACCATGGTAAGGCGCACATTTTCCTTGCTTCCGGCATAGACGATGTTTTTTGCGATGTTGTTTATCGGGCGCATGTTCGGCCTGCTGAGGTCAATAACCGTAAGGTCTGCCTTTTTGCCGACGGCAATGCCGTCGCAGTCGTTTAAGCCCATTGCGCGCGCACCGCCCACGCAGGCAGCCTCAAGCACCTTCGCTGCATCGACCGCCGAGGCGTCGTTTTCGCGGTATTTGGCCAGCACGCTCACGAGGTACATTTCGCGGAACATGTCAAGGGCGTTGTTCGAGCCTGCGCCGTCGGTTCCGATGGCAAGGGCTATGCCCTCGTCGATAAAGCGCTTTACCGGCGCGATACCGCTTGCAAGCTTGAGGTTTGAGGCCGGGTTCAAAACCGCCGTCAGGCCGCGTTTTTTGAATATCGCGATATCCTCGTCGCTCATGTGGACGCAGTGGAACGCGCCGCCGCCGTAGTCATACATGCCGAGCTTATCAAAAAGCACCGTCGGCGTTACGCCGTAGCGCTCGACGCAGCCTGCGACCTCCGCGCGCGTTTCCGACGAGTGGACGAACATCGGCTCTTTATATTTCCGCACAAGATCGGCGACAAACCGCATGCGCTCCATGCTCGTCGTGTACTCCGCGTGGAAGCCGAGGCGATAGGATATCAGCTCGTGCGTTTTGTTATAGCGCAGAAACTTATCCTCAAGCAGCGTATAGTCGCTGTCAAAGTTATTCATATCGCCGCACAGCACCGCGCGAAAGCCCGAATCTATGCACGCTTTGACAAACGCATCGTTGTGAAAATACATATCAAAGCAGCTCGTTATGCCGCTTGTTAAGTATTCCATTATCGCAAGGCGCGTCATGACGTAAAGCCCGTCGGGGCTAAGGCGCGCCTCCTTCGGCCAGACCTGCCCGCTGAGCCACTTATCCAACGGCATATCGTCGGCAAGCGAGCGCAGGAAGGTCATGCCCGAGTGCGTGTGCGCATTCTTAAAGCCCGGAATGAGCAGATCGCCGTTAAGGTCTATCTCGCGCTCAAACTCCGGCACGGCTTCCGGCCGAGCGCCTACATGGCATATGCGCGCGCCGTCCGTCCACACCTCGCACTGCCTTATCTTTGCCTCCGGCTCGAACGTGAGCACGCGGCCGTTATAAAAACGTATCATTCGTTTATCCTCGTTTATTCCCAGAAGTTCTTTCCGCCGAGCCTGCGCACGAGCTTTGCTCGCAATTCGAGCATGGCGGTGTAGGTCGGCAGGATGAAAATGAAGTTATCCTCATCCCGCAGAGACTCTATCAGTTTATCATAGTTTCTGCATGATTGACAGGGGATATTTTCGCGCTTGAGCCTTTTTTCGGCGGCCTCGGCGCGGTCGCCGCAGACATAGACGCGCATGATCTTTCCACGCCGCGCAAGCATGCCGAAATCGGCCTCGTCAAGCCAGGATATATCCGTTCCGTCGGCCGTGCGGTCGTTCACGGCAAGCACCAGAGTTTTTTCTCCCGGCGCGCGGCAGACCTCATTTAGCGTCTGATCGGCAGCGGCGGCGTTTTTGATAAGTATCATCCTTGCTCCGCGCTTGCCGAGCGGAAAGCTCTCCATCCTGCCGAAGCCGCAGTCAAAGTCCTGCGCCGCGTCGGCAGCCTGCTTTAACGGCACGCCGCAGGCGACGGCGGCGGCGACAGCGCCGACGCTGTTATAGACATTGTAAAGCCCCGGCAGCGCCGGAGCGCAGACCGTTTTATCGCTGTCGGCGCGCAGAACGAAGCTCCCGTCCGGGAATACCGACTCCGCGCTCACATCCGGCTCGCTTCTCGCAAAGCCGCAGGAGCAGGAAAATACGCCGAGATTTGCGTAGCTGAGCCCCTTGTAGCCGAGCCTTTTTCCGCAGACGGGGCAGGTATCGTCCTCGCCGCTGCCGACGCAGGTTTTCTTATGCTCACCGAGTCCGTAGTACACGGTTTTGTTTTGGCACAGACGCGAGACCGACGCCGCCATCGGGCAATCGGCGTTTATGACGGCTGTCGTCTCGGGCGTATCGCGCAATCCGGCTGCGATGCAGTCGCGCGGATGCGTCACCGTGCCGTAGCGGTCGAGCTGATCGCGAAAAAGATTTGTAATGAGCAAAACGCGCGGCCTGAGTCTGCCGAGAACGAGCCTGCACGCGGCCTCGTCGCACTCGATGACGGCGCTTTCGCACCTTATAGAGCCGAACAGGCTTTTGTTCATGATAAGCTCGGCGGTTATCCCCGGCATGAGGTTTGCGCCCGAGCGGTTTGCGCACACGCTTCTGCCGGAGTTTTGCAGGGCGCGCTCAATGATGCGCGCCGAGGTAGTTTTGCCGTTTGTCCCCGTAACGGCGATTATATCGACATTTTTTGCTGCGTACCCGAGGATATCGGGGCATATCTTCAGTGCCAGCGCTCCGGGGAGCGAGGTTGCGCCGAAATTAAACAGCCGCAACAAGCAGTGCGTGGCCTTACAGACCACGCACGCAAAAAATATCATGAGATTTTTCAATTATTCGACAGTCACCGACTTTGCAAGATTTCTGGGCTTATCAATATCGCAGCCGCGCAGCAGCGCAACATAGTACGCGAAAAGCTGAAGCGGCACAACGCCCAGAGAAGGCTGAAGTATCGTGTGTGTCTCGGGAACGGAAATGACGTTCTCCACGGTTTTTTTCATCTCGGCAACGTTGCTATCGGTCGTGAGCGCAAGCACATCCGCGCCGCGCGCCTGAACCTCGACGACGTTGCTCATGGCTTTGTCAAACAGCGGCTCGTAGGTGCCGAGGGCTATGACAAGGGTGCCGTCCTCGATGAGGGAAATGGTTCCGTGCTTAAGCTCGCCGGACGCATATGCCTCGGAGTGGATATAGGATATCTCCTTGAGCTTTAGAGAGCCTTCAAGCCCCATGGCATAGTCAAGGTTGCGGCCGATGAAGAACACGGAGTTGTGGTTAAAGTAGTTCGAGGCAAAATGCTTTATATCCTCGATATCCTCAAGCATCTGCTCCATCTTGCCCGGCAGGCGAAGAAGCTCCTCGATTATCTCGTCGTACTGCGCGGCGCTTACAGTGCCAAGAGCATCGGCAAAGTAAAGCCCCAGCATGTCAAGCAGGACAAGCTGCGTGCTGTATGCCTTGGTCGTTGCAACGGCGATCTCGGGTCCTGCCCAGGTATAGAGCACATCGTCGGACTCTCTGGCTATGGAGCTGCCGACAACGTTTACTATCGAAAGTATGTGCGCGCCCCTTGCCTTTGCTTCGCGCAGCGCTGCCATCGTATCGAGCGTTTCACCCGACTGGCTGATGACGATTACGAGCGATTTATCATCGACAAGCGGATCACTGTAACGGAATTCCGAAGCGAGGCAGACCTCGACCGGCTTGCGCATGAGCCGCTCAAGATTATACTTGCCCACCACACCAACATGATATGACGAGCCGCAGGCGATTATGAATATGCGGCTTACATCCTTGATCTGCTCGGCGGTAAATTTCATATCCTCGAACACGATGCGGTTATCGTGGATGCGGCTGAACGCCGTTTTGCGTATAGCCTCGGGCTGCTCCATGATCTCCTTGAGCATGAAGTGCGCATAACCTCCCTTTTCGGCCGCGGATACATCCCAGTCGATCGTGTGGTGCTCTTTTTCGATGGTCTGCTCCATTGCGTTATAAAACTGCACCTTATCGGCGGAGATGACGGCTACCTCGCCGTCCTCCATATACGAAACGTCGCGCGTGTGCTTTATTATCGCGGTGACGTCGCTTGCTATGTAGTTGCTGCCCTCGCCGTAGCCGATAAGCAGCGGCGCATCCTTGCGCGCGGCGATGAAATGCTCAGGCTCGTCAACGCACAGTATGCCCAGCGCATACGCGCCCTCGATGCGGCGCAGCACGCGGAACACCGCTTCAAGCGCATTGCCGCACTCGGCATAGTAGAACGAAACGAGCTGGCTAACCACCTCGGTGTCGGTGTCGGAGATGAACTTATAGCCGTTGGATATAAGAAAATCGCGCAGCTCGACATAGTTTTCGATTATGCCGTTGTGAACAACGGCGATCTTGCCGTCGCCGCTGAGATGGGGATGGGCGTTGACGTCGTTCGGCTCGCCGTGCGTTGCCCAGCGCGTGTGGCCGATGCCGATCGTGCCCTCGACGCTTTTGCCGCCCTGGATCATATCCCTGAGCACCTTCAGGCGTCCCTTTGATTTTTTGACCTGCAGCTTTTTATCGCCGGATATAACGGCGATACCGGCAGAGTCATAGCCTCGGTATTCCAGTCTTTCCAATCCGTCAAGCAGTATGGGAGCTGCCTGCTCCCCTCCCACGAAGCCAACTATTCCGCACATAAGCAAAAATTCCTTTCGGATAAAAATACTTTAACAATATTGATTGTCATTATACCAGTTTATGCTCACATTTGCAATAAATAAGGCCGCCGAATCGCTCCGGCGGCCTTATTGATTTTGTAAACTTTTAAAAAACGAGCTGAACGAGAAGCATGTATGCAGCGGTGCCTCCGCCGACTGAAAGAAGCAGGTTTTCCTTCCACTCGTAGCTCAGAACCACAAACAGCGCCGCTATAAGCTCCGGCAGTCCGTGCGAGTCTGTGAATATCGGAGTGCTTTTAAAGCAATAGACCACGAGCAGACCCATGAGCGCCGGCGGCAGCACGCGTCCGAGGTATTTTATAAACGCCGGTGTTTCCCTCTTGCCGGAAAAGGCCAGAAACGGCAGCCAGCGCGAGATCTGCGTGCCGACGGCTATGGCGAGGATGATGATAAGCGTCTGAATAACGGTAAGCTTCACAGTTTATCCCTCCCCAACCAAAAGACTAAGAGCATACCTACAAGCGCCGGAATGAGGAACATCGTCGGTCCGAAGGCTATGCGCGCAAGCAGCGTTACGGCAACGCCGATGACGCAGGCCGGGCGCTTGGATCTGTCCTTCCACTGCTGGAGGAAGAACACGATGAACAGTGCGTTGAGCGCAAAATCAAGTCCCGTTGTGTCAAACGTTATGATCTTGCCGAGCACGCTGCCGAGCGCCGTGAGGCCGCACCAGTAAACATACAAAAGCAGAGTCTGCCCGAAGAAGAAATACCTCGGCTCCATCCCCTCCGGTGCCTCCGAGGAGACAGCCAGAGAAAACGGCTCATCGGCCAGAGCATAGATGAGAAACGGCTTGAACGGCTGCGTGTTCTTATATTTTTCGAGCAGCGCAAGCCCATAAAACGTATGTCGAAAATTCACGAAATAGCTCATTATGAGCATCTGCACCGGGTCAAAGCCCGCCGCCATCATCGGCACCGCCGCGATCTGCATTCCGCCGCAGAAGCATATCATTGAAAACAGCAGCGTCCACAGGGGGCCGTAGCCGAGTTCTTCCATCAAAACCCCGTAGGTCAGTGCAACGAATATCCAGCCGAAAAAGATCGGAACCGTAGACGGAAACGCGGCCTTTACGCCGCGGAAAACTTCCTTTATCTCAATTTTTCTTTTCATGGCAATAAAAAGGCGCAGTCGAAAACGACTGCGCAGTGCTTTCTGAAATTTGCGCGCTTATCAGATAAGGTTCAGCACGAGGGTGAGGATAACGAAAGCGATCGCAAACCACTTGGTTGCCTTTGCAAGCTTTGCATCCAGAGACTTTGCCTTGCCCTTGCTCAGGAAGGTCTCTGCGCCGCCGGCGATAGCACCGGACAAGCCTGCGCTTTTACCGCTCTGAAGAAGGACGACGACCGTTACAGCAAGGCCGGAGATGAGCTGAAGGATGGTGAGAATGAGTTTCAAAGTGTTCATTTATATTCAATCCTTTCGATTTTGACATATTAGCTTATCTACTATACCACAAGCATTTCCGGAATACAAGAAAAATTTACACTATTTTTTTACCACACCTGCCATCGGAGCAGGAAAAATATGAAATATGCGAAAAACAGGAGCGCACTCAGCAGGACAAGTACGCGCTCGGTGCGCGCATTTTCCGTAAGCGCCGACATTGCCGCCGGAAGTGAGATCATCGCCGCAAGATAGCGCGGCGCGCTCAGAAGCCATGTCGCACCCATCGTCACCACAAAATACGCGATAAAATACGCCGTATACGATGCGCGCATCCTTTTTGCGGCAAGTATCATCACCGCAAGCGACAAAAGCTGCGCCAAAAGGTTCGGCAGCCACAGTCCCCATAAAAGCGCCGGGCTTTTTGCCGCCGCCGATACGGCATTTTCCGTCTGGTATGCGGCGGTGCCGAAAAACCATCCGAGCTGCTGGTGCCAGTGGATGCTCTGATACTCCATGAACCTGAACGCATCGCCGGACACGGAGTAGTTTACCATGCAATAGGCCGCAAAGCCGAGCGGCACCATAAAAAGAGCAATATATTCGCGCGCCTTTGCCCTTGAGCGGACAAGCTCAAACAGTATCGGCACGACGAGGATGAGTCCGGGCGAGCGAGTGAACGCGGCGTATGCGCCCAAAAGGCCGCCGGTCCGTATCCTGCCGGTGCGAACGAGATACAGGCACGACACCGTACACAGAACAAAAAGGCTCTCGCTCATGGGGGCGGCGAAGAAAAATGCCGCCGGACAAAGCGCAAAAAATTTCACCGCACGCAGAGCCGCCGCACTTTCCATGTCAAGGCACATAAGCTTATACAGCATAACGCCCGAGCCTGCAAAGCACAGCGCCGAAACGAAAAGCCCGGCTGCAAGGCAGTCTCCCGTGAGATACGAAAAAATTCTCACGACAACGGGGTAGCCCGGCAGGAAAACGAGCTGCACGAGCCTGTCCCACTCGCCGTCGGACAGGTACCAGTCGCGTGCTATGTCCATATAGTGCTGACTGTCGGTGCACAGCCAGAAGCGAACATAGCCGCCGACAGTCTCGTCATAGCCGAGAATTTTGCGCAACACAAAGCCGAGGATGAGGATAACGACATTCCATATTATGATAAGCGCAAAAATGCGCGCGCAGACCGTGCCGTCGGCCGTGCCGAGGCGAACTTCGTCTTTTTCTCGCCAGAACGCGCACCACTCGGGCACAAAGCGCAGGCACAACGCGAGCATAAGCAGCGCGCTGATAACGGCGGCGGCATAGCCGGCTGCGCCGTAGCTGCTGCCTGCGCACCAGAGCGCAAACACCGCTGCAAGCGCGGCCGTGCCGAGCGCGGATATTAACTTTTCGGGGAATTTATCGTTTAGCATAGCACTTATAATAACATAACCGCTGCGCAAATTAAAGCCCCGGCAATTGACTTAACTGCGGCGCGGTGCTAATATTCTTGCATAAATCATTCAAGAAGGGCATCAAAATGCAGGAAGACAAGTCATTTCTCGGCACGCAGCCGATAAAAAAGCTGCTGCCTAAGCTCGCTGTGCCGACGGTTATCGCGCAGCTTGTCAACATGCTGTACAACATCGTTGACCGCATATACATCGGGCACATTCCCGAGGTCGGCAGTCTTGCGCTGACCGGCATCGGCGTTTGCATGCCGCTTATACTCATCGTTTCGGCCTTTTCGGCCTTCGTAGCTTCCGGCGGCGCTCCGCGAGCGTCGATATTCATGGGGCGCGGCGACTGTGATTCGGCGGAAAGGACGCTCGGCGGCTGTCTTACGATGCAGGTGATCATCTCTCTGCTGCTCACCGCCGCCATGCTCATATGGAAAGACGAGCTTCTGTATCTTTTCGGCGCGAGCGAAAACACCATTTCCTACGCCGCCGACTACATGGGCATATACGCCCTCGGCACGATCTTCGTGCAGATAACGCTGGGGCTTAACGCATTCATAACCGCGCAGGGCTTTGCAAAGGTCGGCATGAAAACGGTGATAATAGGCGCTGTGCTCAACATTGTGCTCGACCCCGTATTTATCTTCGCGTTCGGCATGGGCGTGAAAGGCGCTGCACTTGCAACGGTCATTTCGCAGGCCGTATCCTGTGCGTGGGTCATCTCGTTTCTCTGCGGCAGCAAAACCGTTTTGCGGCTTAAAAAGGAAAATCTTCTGTCCGGGCTGCGGCTTATGCCTCCGTGCATCGCGCTGGGTCTTTCGGTTTTTGTCATGCAGGCGAGCGAGAGCGTCATATCCATGTGCTTCAACACCTCCCTACTGCGCTACGGCGGCGATATCGCAGTCGGCGCAATGACGATACTTTCAAGCGTCATGCAGTTTGCAATGCTGCCGCTTCAGGGCGTTGCGCAGGGCGCGCAGCCTATAACCAGCTATAATTTCGGCGCAGGAAACTCCGCGCGCGTTCGCGAAAGCTTCCGCCTGCTGCTGACGGTGTGCCTTGTGTATTCCGTTGCACTGTGGGGGCTTGTCATGCTGTTTCCGCGCATTTTCGTCGGAATGTTCGCCTCGGATACGCAGCTTATCGACTTTGCCTCGCGCGCTTTGAGGATCTACTGCGGCGCAATGTTCATCTTCGGCATACAGATATCATGCCAGATGACCTTCGTTTCCATAGGCTATGCCCTGTGCTCGATCATCGTCGCCGTTATGCGCAAATTTGTGCTGCTCATTCCGCTTATCTACATCATGCCGCAGCTTTTATCCGACAAGGTAAGCGCCGTTTACGCCGCTGAGCCTGTAGCAGATTCTTTGGCCGTGATCTTCACAGCCGTTATGTTCGCCGTAAACTTCAAAAAAGCCCTGCGGAAGATGGACGAAAAATAACTGCGCCGAGCTAAGCCGACGCAGTTGACAATTTGAAATCTTTGGGCTATAATCAAATCACAATGAGCGATGACCAACGGTCAGCCCTTGGTTAGAAGTTGATAAGTAAACTTAGCAAAATCGTCACCGTGCCGGGTGGCGGTTTTGCTTTTTAACTCTAATCGTTACCGTGTATCCGAAGATATGTATCGTTAGTGTTATCGGCATGTGCTCACCCCCTCTCGGGTGGTGTAGCTGACCGCCTCGCCCCTTGCTTGCCAAAATTATACCATAATATTCACAATTTGCAAGAAAGAACCTCCCATTCGGGATTTCTTTATCTTATAAAATTTGTTGCTATCGGCTCTTCCTTATCCGGAAGGCCGAATTTTTCTTTGCCGAGGGCTATGCTTTTCATAAGAAACGTCATGTTCCGCGCAAGCGTGCGCATGGACTGCCTGCCCTCCTCGTCAAGTTCCGCCTCGCCTGCCGCTCTGCCGTGGATGCTGTTCCAATACTGTCCGGATGCGATCGGCATTCCGGATATGGTGAAGTACTTGTTCAGCTCATCAAATGTTGCCGAGCAGCCGCCGCGGCGCGCGCACACTACGCTTGCGCCGACCTTCATCGTTTTGTCGAAGCTCGTGCTGTAAAACAGCCTGTCCAGGCAGGCGACGAGCGTTGCGTTTGCGCTTGCAAAATACACGGGGCTTGCAAGCACAAGTCCGTCGGCGGCTTTGAATTTCTCTGCCAGAGTGTTCACCTCGTCGTCAAATACGCACTTGTCGTGTTCGACACAGTAGTTGCAGACGATGCAGCCGCGCACAGGCTTCAAGCCTATCTGCACACACTCGCACTCAACACCGTTTTGCTCAAACACAGTTTCCATCTCGCGCAGCGCTATCGACGTGTTGCCGCCGGCTCGCGGCGAGCCGTTTATTATCAGCACCTTCAGCTTTTCGCTCATATCGCACCTCCGATTAATTTTTTCATCACATGGTATTTCTCTTGAATAGCCGCCACAGTTGCTACCGCTAACACAAGGTCTGTACTATATCGCAATCCAATTATCCCCACTGTCAATGGCAGAGCAAACATACCGTCTCAACTTGCTGTTCATTAGTTCTGACAAATAACGCACCACTTTCTCCATCGTAAGTCACGGGGAACGTAAAGTGAATTGCTTTCACAAAATGACCATCCGCACGCTTTTCTCCGTAAAGCTCGATGTAGGATATCATAGCCTGCAAAAGAGCTTTCCTATCTTCCGGAGTCATGACGTCGTAATACTTGCTGAACCCTTCCAACATTTCAAAAATAGATCGCTTTGTCAATGTGGATTTCTCTGCCATGGCAATCTCATTATCAAGTTCATCCAGCCTGCTTTGGGAATCATCGATCTTCTCATACAGATCATCCATAACACGATTCAGGCTATCCACCCGTCTGTCATAATGCTTGTCGCCCGTGTCCAGCTCCGCAAGTCTCTTTTCGTTCACCATAAGGTTATTATAGTACTTTGCGTATTCCGCTTTGATAGATTCTCGTTTCTTTTTCAAAATACTCAGGTCTGTTGCACAGTCAACCTTCTTGGACACCAGTTCAATAAACTCAGGGATTGAAACCATGGATGCAACAACATCACGGACTTCCTTCTCCAACTTTGTGCCGCTGTAATACTTGTTCGCAAGGGAACAGGAAATTCCGTTTCGATCTCGCCCTGATATACAGCGATAGGAGATATACCGGGGATAGAATCCTTCCTTCCCATTCTTTCTTGGTCTTGGAGGTGCTGTATATCCGAATATATTCTTACCGCAGTCCGGACACCGAATAAGACCTGTCAATGGATAAACCGTAGTGCTGTCACTCCTCGTTTTCCGGTGACGGACATTCTCACCTAACCTTGTTTCGGCTTTGGTGAACATTTCCGGCGTAACAATCGCCTCATGGACGCCTTCAACAAGAATGATTTTGCTCTCATCATCCTGCTTTACTACTTTTGTTTCATTATTTGTACCCTCAACCTTGACTGTATGGCGGCGGCCATAGGCTATTTTACCGGCATAAACAGGATTTTTCAAGATTGACCGCACCGTTCTTTCGGTAAAAACGGAAAACCGGGTATTTCCGCGTTGCTCCCGTTTCACACCCTCGTCATTCAGCTTTTTCGTGATATACCGGATTGTCTGTCCTTCCTCGACATAGAGGTGGAATATCTCCTTCACAATTTCCGCTTCTTCCAGACATACCACTAAGAATTTATTCTCAAGAGCGTACCCAAAGGGAGCCTGTGCACCATTCCAAAGCCCGCTTCTTGCCTTTTGCTGCCTCCCGGCAAGCGTTTGTTCGTGAATATTCTCCAACTCCACTTCTGCGACTGCACCCATGATGTTGGCAATCATTTTGCCTGTTGCCGTTGACGTATCAATGCCATCTTTCACACCCAACAGTCCAATGCCGTAGCTTGCCAATTCCTGAAGGTATTTTGCCGTATCGCTTGTGTTTCTTGCAAATCTTGACAATTTGAACACAAGAATGTACTTAATACTGTCCTTCTTGCTTCGGATATCCTCCATCATCTGATTGAAGGCGGGGCGGTGTTCGGCGTTTTTCCCCGATTTACCTTCGTCTGAATACTTGCCGATGATATTGATTCCGTGCATTTTGGCAAACGCCCTTATTTCTTCTTCCTGAGCATCCAGAGAAAAACCATCGACCTGAATAAGCGTTGAAACACGAGTATATATGTAGCCGTTTTCCATATGGCATCTCCTTCCATGACTGCCGACAATATGCTAAAATCATCTTCTGTGTTTTTGTCAGTAGTAATCATCTTCTTTTTTCTATTATATAAGGTGACAAGATGATTTTCAAGTCTAGAAAAGCAAAAAAAGAGGGCGGAGAGTCCTCTTTTGACTCCCCGCCCAGTTCCATTTCCTTACTTTTGTACTTCATCAGTAGTTCAGCAACCATCGTAGAACAACGAATGAAGTTTTCATCCCTCATCAGTTCATTATTCATAGGCATCCCTCAACGTTCATTCTGCAATCCTACCGTGTGCCTCCTATAAGCAGCTATGATTTCCGGCGGAATATTGTCCATTAGTGCATGAAGTTCAGAAAGTTCCTGCTCCATTTTGCCGTATTTCAGCTTGTTGGCGATTTTCTCTCTGCCAGCGTTTTGAGTTGTTTTCAGTTCTGCTTCCAACGCAGTGTTTTCATCGGAAAGCTCCCTGTAAGCTTTATCGTACTTTTTCAGCTTTGTGCGCATGGCTTCCAACGCTGGAACATATTTATCCAGCAATGCTCCCAATTCTTCCATCTTCGATTTCTTGTTAAGAAGATTGCTGTCTGCCATGAGCGTCATAATCTGTTCCTTCATTCTGCTCAGATGAACCACTTCCTTGAATACTCTCGGTGGAATATGGCTGCGTCCGGTCTTGCTGGCACTCTCACCGCGCTCCAAATCAGGATATTTCTTGACCATATGCTCCCAAAACCTGTCCTGCCACTGCGTCAGCTTCTTCTTGTTGCCGACGATTTCCTTGGCGCTGAGCCGTCCGTCCTCTGTCAGCGGGACAAAAGAAAGGTGCATATGGGGCGTTTTTTCGTCCATATGCACCACGGCGGATATGATGGTTTTCGGGTCTTGGTGTTCCCGAATGAAGTCCAGCGCCTCCTGAAAATAGGCTTTGATCTCGTTTTTCTTCTTCCCCTTGAAGAACTCTGGCGTTGCGGTTACAAGTGCCTCCACCACGCGCACGCTGTCCGAGCGTGTACGGCAACCGGCCCCCTTGATCTGTCGCTCTGCCTCTGCCCGGTATTTTTGTTCCGGCGTAATCAGGTGAAAATTCAAGTGGCTGCGGCTCTTGTCGATGTCTGGATTGCTGGCGTAATTCTCTTTGGTTCGCTCATTGTGCGCCTCAATATTGGAAATCTCCGGTCCTTTGTACTTGGCAAAGCGGAGAATGGCAAACTGTGGCTTGCTCATTTATCTCTCCCTCCGTTTCTGCCATACGAGGTCATAGCCCAGCACATCAGCCAGTTCCATGACTTCTTTGTAGCGGATGCTCTCCCTTTGCAGCTTGGCGGACAAATTGGAAACGCTGTCAGACCAGCCATATTCGTCATGCAAGAGGTCAACAACCTCCTGCATGGTAAAACCGGTGCGGACGATCTGCGCCTTGATTTCGTTGCGTACACTCATATTCAAATTCCCTCCAAAATTCAGATCATGAAACAGCGAAGCAGGTACGTTCTCCGACGCATCCGCTTCGCTGTCTGGTAAAATACTCTGCTGTGATAAAATCCGCTCAGAATCGCCGGTATGATGTCCTGTCCACAGATGACACCTACCATTTTTTCTGTTCCGCGTGACTTGACCTCAAACCGTGTGATTCCACACGTTTCAGCGCACTGGCTTTTCTGTTCCGAAAAACGCGATTCCGTGAAACTATTTCTGCCGTCGGTCAAAAACTTTGCGGATTTCACTCACCTTGATTTTCCCCCCCCCCCCAAAAAAAATATAGGCTCTGCCGGTCAGCATTTTCCCTATATAGCGGCATTTGGGGTAAAACGCTGCGTACATACGTACACGGCGCAGCGGGCAAAATCAATCCCGCCATCCTTCCGGTACGTACGTACGCTCCGAAATATCGGAAAACCCGTTTATATTGGGTCTGACAATCGCTTCGATACCGAAGAAGCCCCAGACCCGCCGACCGGCGGCATTTGTGATCTTGTTGCAGTATTCCAGATTATATTTGCTCTGGCTGGCAATCACGTTGTCGCTGAAGCTGCGGCGCTTCAACGGCGTCAGGTTGTTTTCCTCGCACCACATCCGGTAAATCTCGTACAAATCCTTGGAGCTGATGGTGCTGTCCGCTTTCAGCCGAATATAGCCTTCGGATTCCAGAAAATCAAAGACATTGTTGTTATCCCGTTTGACCGCCTCCCGGTTATCCCGCGTGCGCTGGCTTTCCGTGAACTTGAAGTTGTTGGCGACAAGCCGCTGCAAGCCCTCAAACGCCCACAGAAAAATGCCCTCGGCCTCTGCTTTCATTTTTTCGGCAAGGTCAGGATCGTCCACCCGTCCGGCAGGCTTTTCCTTGGTGGTCAGCACAAGCTGTCTGCGGTAAAAGCCGTCGCTCCGGTCATAGAGTGCTTGCAGGTCGCCGTTGGAAAATGCCAGCAGACGAGCAAACATCCACCCCTGATAGCTCTGCTTGCCTTTGCGTTCCAGATCCATCTTGCCCTGTGCGGTGACAATGGATTTTGCATAGTTGGTCTGCCGCAGCGCCTCCATCCGCATATCGTCATCCACGCACAGCAGAATGTGTTCCAGATCGGCACGGGCAAACCGATTTTCGGAAATCTTCCCGATACTGCCGTCTTTCATGTTGCTACCGAGCAGTGCGCCCAGCACTGCGCCGATCTGCGACTTTCCCTCGCCGCCGTTTCCTTTCATCACCATCATCCGCTGTCCCTTATTGCTGGGAATCAGACAATAGCCGATAAACTCCTGCAAGGTAGGGATGTCCTCTGCATACAAAAGCCCGTCCAGAAAAGAAAGCCATTGTTCAGGCGCTGGGGCATCCGGGCAGTATGCTACCGGCAGTCTGCTCCGCACAATATCAGGTCTGCCCTCGGTGAAGTTACCATCCAATGTCAATGTGCCGTTCGCCAGATGGATTTTGTCCGTCTCCGGCGCATAGTCCTCCACATGAGCCGCCAGCTTCATCACTTCCAGAATGTTGGTGATTTTGCGGGGGATGTTGTTCACGGCGCAGCATTTCAGTTCCTCATAGATTTCGCCCCGGAGCGGCAGATCGTCGGTCACTCTGCCGTCCGGCGTGAAAAACGCGCCGTTGGCAAAGATGATTTTCCGACTGCTCAGAAACTCATCGCAAAACAGTGCCTCATTGATATTTGTGCCGTCAAACCAGACTGGGGCATTCATGTCAGCCAATTTCCGTTTTGCCACGGGCATCCACCTCCTTTTCCAGCCTTCTCAAGCGTTCTTCCAGCCGGTCGATCATGCCGTCCTGTTGAAGCATATCCACGGTTTTCACGCGAACCTCCAACGCACCGAAGGTCAGAATATCTGCCATATCCTCGATATAATCAAGCATCTGGCAGGCTTCTACAAAACGGTCGTCAATGATATCGTCCGGTGTTTGGGGAGCACACTGCACCTTCCAGTTTTCCAGAAGATGCAGATAATCGCACAATACCCGCTGACAATGCAGTTCCTCTTTCTGGAACGCCTTTGCCAGCGGGTATTCCGGTTTCCTCAATGCTGCCGCAGCAGGGGGATTGTCCGGGTCAATCCCGAAGTCATACGCCAGCTTCTGCGCTGCCTCATAGTTGCTCAGATCAAACAGCCTTGCCACAAAGTCAATCACATCGCCGTGTACCCCGCAGCCGAAGCAGTAGAAGTAGTCCTCGTTCAGCTTCATGCTGGGTGTGCGATCATTGTGGAAGGGGCAGCAGACCATATCGCCGCTTCTAACCTTCAAGTCGTAGTGTTCGGCAGCTTCTTTCAATGTGACCGCTGCCTTGACGTTTTCAAACAGATTCATACAAAATACCTCCGTAATTTTTTTGACAATTTCCTCTTGTCACCTGAATATACGGAGAAAAACGGGTTGAGCCGGGAAATCCGGCATTTCCGCAAAAAAAGAAAAAGCCGCCCTGAATTTTTGCAAAAATGCAAAAATCACAGGACGGCGAATGCTCACAAGATCTGCCTTGATATTATTCCACTTATTGAATATAATAGAGTTAGTTTTTAGGAGGGAGGTTGAGAGCATATGAAATACCTGTCAACCTTTGAAGCAGCAGAGAAATGGGGCATCTCCCATCGGCGCGTGAACGTTCTCTGTAATGAGGGGCGCATCACCGGCGCACAGCGGGCAGGAAGCCGCTGGATTATCCCGGCGGATGCAGAAAAGCCTGCCGATGCCAGAATCCGAAGCGGGAAGTATATCAAAAAGCCGACAGAGGAAAGGGGGAATAAGCGATGGCGAACACCTTTTTACCCGGTACTGTCCGGGAGCGGATTGCCGATCTGATGAAATACCATAAAGTATCCCAGACAGACCTTGCGCTGAAAATCGGCTGCGGAGACAGCTTGCTCAGCCGGTTTCTGACCGGAAAGACAGACAAGCTTGGAGACGAAAACATTATCCGCATTGCCAGAGTCTTTAACGTCTCCACCGACTTTCTTCTGGGCATAACTAACGTCCCTGACAAAAAGAATTATGCCATTGACGAGCTTGGCTTATCTGCACAGGCGGCAAGGAATCTCTACGCCGGAAAAGCAAACGCTCAGGTAGTCAATTACCTTCTGGAAAGCCCTCGTTTTCTTGATTTGACCTACATATTGGAGCAGTATTTCAACGATACGGTTGCCGCTGGGTATGCTGCTCAGAATCAGTTATATACAACTATCAGCAGCCTGACGCGGAAAACGGTAAAAACGGAAGCTGGCGTACAAGCCGCAAGGGACATTGCGCATCTGAGAACATCAGTTTATCAAGCTGATCTTGCCACCATTGAGAATCAGTTTATGCTGGCGGTCAAGGAAGTGAAAAAGGAAATCGGCAATGACTTCGCTGCCATTCAGTCGATGACAGCAGGGCAAGCCAAAAGAATGTTTACAGAGGTTGCAAAGGGACAGGATATGACAAATCCAACCCTTACACCGGAACAGGTATCTGATCTGATTATCGGCAGTGTGGCTGGCTTGGATGGTGTCAATCGGGATGCGTTGAATACGCTTGGACAGGCGTTGACTGGCTTTTTCCAGACCACCTTAGAGCAAGCACCATCACAGGAGAAGGACGATGAAGAAACAGGATAATGAGCGGCTCTGTGCGCTGGCTCAAAAAGGGGACACAGAGGCTCGTGACCTTCTTCTGAAAAACAATATGGGTTTCATCCGCAAAACCGCCAATGAAATTTATTTGAAATCCAATCTGGCAGAGAGTGACCTCAGCACAGAAACCAGCGATCTGGAACAGGAGGGCTGCCTCGGTCTGCTGACCGCCATTCCCCTCTTTGACAGCAGTAAGGGCATCAAGTTTTTGACTTACGCCGCACCGTTCATCCGCAACGCCATGACCGACCTGATACGGGATGTTTTCTCCCAATATGAACAGAGAATGACCAGCACCACAGACGGACTTGCCTTGCAGAAAATCCGATTGGATGAGATTCTTCCCGGTGAGGAACGGCTACTGCGCATTGAAGCCATTGCTGATCCGACCGTCAAATCTTCGGAACAGATTTATGTGGATAAAGAAACCATGCGTGAGCTGTACGAAGGTTTGGGCAGACTTTCCGAGCGTGAGCAAGCCTATCTGCTGTACCGCTATGGCTTTACGGACGATGTGGAGCATACGATGATCGGCTCAGCAATTCATTTCAATCTGCGAGAGAGCCGTGCAAAGACATTGGAAGATACTGCAATGGATAACCTCTGGCTGGAGCTGCCGTGGTGGTTTTAGTGTGTCGCTGCGGCGGGACGAGGGCTTGTATATACCTCTGCTTCCTTCTCCGTCCAGTCAGATTTTGCTTCTCAAAAATCCTGCATTTGTGCCGTAACCCACATCACAAAATCCGCCTGTCCTACTGCCGCAGAAAAGTGTCTGCCTACCGCTATCTGCCCGTACAGCAGATGGCGAAGGCAACCCTTTTCCAGCGCCAGCCGGAAGCAAAGGTATAACACACTAGACTTTCTGGTGAAAGTCGTGTGCCACGAAACCTCCGGTTTCTTTGGATTCTTCCAGTCAATGGGGAACACAATCCCCTCTGAACACCCCAGACAAAGGGAAACGCTGTTCCCCTTTGAAATCCCCTTGCCAACAGGGATGCTACTCGCCCCTATTGGAAACTCAACACCAAAAGAGCTGCCCCTTTGGAATACTCTCATGTCCATGCATCGGCTATAACACCCGCTAATTAGCAAGTGCAGTCACTGTTCGTACATATCCAAAAAATGGGTGATTATTATCATTGGTGAACACATCACGAATTCATATTTGTTTTCGAACGCTAACATTTGTTTGATTTTTTCGATATACCATGATATAATAAACTTTAAAGCAACACAGCAGATTAAAATGATAGTGAGGTCACGGCTATGGCTGTAAGCTACAAAAAATTATGGAAACTGCTCATCGACCGAGATCTGAAGAAGAAAGATCTCGAAGCGATGGCCCAGGTAAGCCACTATACAATGAATAAGCTCACCCATGGCGACAATGTCACCACTGATGTGCTGGGGCGGATTTGCAACGCTCTGAGCTGCTCATTGGACGATATTATGGAGTTTGTGGATGAGTAGGCTTGCGTCAACTGTGCTAAAATTTGGTAGAGTGCATATGCGAAGAGAAGGCGCTCCCATCCTAGGAAGGAACCACGTTTATGGATAACATAGAAGCCTTATATGCTAAACCGCTTCCATCTTCTCGATCTGGAGCCTTTTATAATACATTCCCTTATCCAACTAAAATATCTCCCGAGGCTATTGCTGTCTATATAGCTTGTACTACTAATCCGGGAGACATTGTATTAGATGCTTTTGCTGGTAGCGGAAGCACGGGGATTGCGGCCCTTTTGTGTGAACATCCAACTAAACGCATGAAAGAGATTGCAAAAAGCCTAAATGTAACTCCTGTGTGGGGTGCCCGAAATGTAGTGTTATATGAAATCGGGACATATGCCGCATTTGCGATTAAAACGATTCTAAGCAAAATAACCAATCGTGAGTTTACAGAGGCTGTTGAAGGGTTTCTTAAAAAAGCGCAGGATCTCGTCGGTGAGCTATATGAAGTGACAGACCCTGCTGGGGCAGCAGGAACAGTTCGATATGTCATTTGGTCTGAGATGCTGATATGCCCTAACTGCCATGCCGAAATTTCCTACTTTGAGCATGGCACTTCTCGCAATCCGGTACAGTTCAAGGACGAGATTCTTTGCCCTCACTGTAAAAAGGCACACCATATAGACGAAATGACTTTTGCCACCGAAGAGTATTATGACAGATTGCTCCAGAGGCAAGCATCCCGGAAGAAGCGTATCCCAGCATGGATTTATGGTACCACCAAAGGCTGTAACTGGGATCGAAAGGCTACGGAAGCGGATGTAGCCCGTGTCACAGAAATTGAGAGCAACTATCCCCTCAGTGATACTCCTCAAGAGATTCAGTGGGGGGAACTCCATCGTGCGGGCTATCACTATGGCATTACGCATTTGCACCACTTTTATACCGCCAGGAACTACATCGTAATGTCAAAACTATGGAAACTGACGGAAACATACCCAGGGAATATAGCTGACGCCTTAAAGCTACTACTTCTGAGCTATAATGCCTCCCACTGCACTCTAATGACCCGTGTGGTCGCAAAGAAAAAGGCCAAAGATTTTATATTGACCAGCGCTCAAAGTGGGGTATTGTATATCAGCAAACTGCCGGTAGAAAAGAACATTCTCCTTGGCCTCAAAAGAAAGGTCAAGCCCTTTGCTGAGACTTATGCTATGCTGCAGGATTATACTGGGCAGGTTACAATACACAATAGTTCCAGTGCGAAGATGAAGGAAAGCGATAATAGCATTGATTTTGTGTTTACAGATCCACCGTTTGGGGATTTTATCCCCTATGCAGAAGTAAACCAGATCAATGAACTTTGGCTTAACAAAGTCACACACCGCGAGGATGAGATCATAATCAGTGCTTCTCAGGGAAAGGATATCCTGACTTATCAGAATCTCTTGACGCAGGTTTTCAGCGAGATCAATCGTGTACTAAAGCCAAACCACTATGCATCAATTGTTTTCCATGCAGCGAAAGCAAAAGTGTGGGATGCCTTCAGCGAGGCTGTTACTAGCGCGGGACTACAAATTGTGCTCACCAACATTCTGGATAAAACCCAAGCGAGCTTTAAGCAGGTGGTGTCAGATGGATCGGTCCAGGGAGATCCGCTTTTCCTACTCAAGAAAAGTTCAGCAAGGAAACATGGTTCGCAGCTAACAGATGAAGATGTATTGCGTTCGCTCCTTGCCGATCATATGACTGATCCAGACTTCGATAAGCGCACATGTTTTTCGTGGTATGTCAATCGCTGTATGAAATTGGGTGTGGATGTTAAAATGGATGCCAAGCAAGTTTACGAATTCTACGATTCTCGGAAAAGGACCAAATAATATGAAAAAACCAGGTAACACATTCTCTCATCAAAAGCGATTTGGGCAATACTTCTCCGGGGATAAAGTGGCTGCATTATTGTCTCTACTATTGCCGCAAGGACGGCAGTATTCTTCTATTATCGATCCAATGGCAGGCAAGGGCGATTTACTTAACGCCGTTGCTTCTAAGGCTCTGCAAAGTGCCCATATTCTTGGTGTGGAAATTGATGAGCCAGTTGCTGAAACATGCCAAAAACGATTATCGCAAGCAACCATCATCTGTGAGGATGCTTTTCGGAGCGAAGCCATCGTTACAGAACTAGGTTGGGATTTGGTTATTACAAACCCCCCTTATGTGCGCTATCAACTCCAGAATGATGGTAATAGTGTAATGCCAACAGGAAACAGCATTAGGAACAACCTTTTCGCTCTACTGAATCAGCTCCCTTATCTGGATGCAGAAGAAAAACAGCTATTGCTTCAGATTACCCAAAATTACTCAGGGTTATCCGATATGGCGGTGCCATCGTGGATCTTGTGTGCTGCGCTAGTTAAAGTGGACGGAGTTTTAGCTATGGTAGTACCTGAGACTTGGCTAAACCGCGAATACGCAAAGCCTATTCAATATCTTTTACTAAAGACCTTTGATGTGCTAGCCATAGCAAGGGATGTGAATGCTTGCTGGTTCGATAACGCTCTGGTACGGACTTGTCTTATTGTCGCTAAAAAGAAGAAGATTGTTCCCCTGTCTGAGGCAACAGGCGAGAAAACACTGTTTATTGATTTAGGAGCAGGGCTCGTGGGAGAGCGCTCCTTAGTTGATAATTTAACATGGAATGGTCTATCAGGAGAAAAAGCTCTTATGGACTTGTTGACCAGCGAGGTAAATGCTACCGACAACGACTTTACACTAGAAAGCAGAAGCACCATGTCGTTATTTCCTCAGATGCTGGCTTCTCAACGTATACCAAAGTGGATGTTATCGGGAGATTTTCAGGCGCAAAATAGCGCCTCCCAACTTCCACCGGAATTAGACAGCATATTGAATAATGTCCCTGAGCAAGCATACATGACGCTAGGTGACTTGGGAATACATTGTGGACAGGGGTTACGGACAGGTGCAAACGAATTCTTTTATTTTAAGATTATTGGTAAAACTGATGATGAATATTCCTTGCGCACAGGCAAATGGTTTGGTGGAGGGATAATTGATGTCTCCCAAAAGTATATCATTCGCTGTGTGCAGAACCGCCGCCAAGTAACTGGGCTTGCAGTGAACCCGCAAACGGTAGAAACAGGCGTGCTATACTTACAAAATTACATACGGTCTCAAGATTTTGCCGTCTGTACACATAACGTAGCAGGACAGTATCAAGAACTACCAAGTACACTGAGCAAGTATATTTCTGCGGCAGAAAAATACAAAAATCCGAGAGAAATATCTTTCAGAGAGTACAGTGCGGTAAAGTCAAATGAGAAAAAGATTAACTTCCAATATGAACGGTTCTGGTATATGCTACCGCAATTTGCCCCAAGACATCTCCCCAATCTTTGCATCACTCGTGTTAGTTCAACTGCGGCAGACTGCGTTTATGTCCCGCAATTGAAGGAAAATCCTATTGCAGTGGATGCGAACTTTGTCACTCTGTGGGGGGACTCAGAAGAAACCATTAAAATTTGTTTGGCGCTTCTGAACTCAACCTGGAGCAGATGCTATCTGGAATTACTCTGCACAGTAATGGGCGGTGGCGCACTTAAAATAGAAGCAAGTCATGTGCGCCAGTTGCTATTTCCTAAATTAAACCACCGCCAACTTCAGCGACTCTCAGAATACGGTATAACGATAGCGAAAAGGAAAAAGCTTACTCCAGAACTGCGCGATGCTATTGATACCACTATTTTGGAATCATTTACTGATGAAGAAAGCCTATTAATGCAGATCAGAGCGCTGCTCCGAAAAAGACTTAATGAAAGGGGTGCCAAATATGAACTATAACGAACTCAGGGATTTTGCTCATCACGCTCAAGCAATGATTTCTTCTGGAGCGGTCGAGGATCGGTTGCGCCATTATCTGTCCTCGAAGCTTCCTAGCATTTTTCCGGGTTCTCCGTGGTGGATTCAAGCTCACATGGAAGGAACAGAAGCCCATGTCCGTTTCTCTGTTGGGCATAGAAACCGCGAGGGGTTTGTTGATGCGGTTGTCGGTAAAACCGCTATTGAATATGAGAAAAATCTCACCCAACAGGTTATCTTTGATGAGGGATATCATCAGGTTAAGGAATACTGTGCGGCACTGCACAATATTGGTATCCCTGCGGAAGAAATACTCGGAGTACTTTCTGACACTGTTCGCTGGTACGGATATTCGGTCACTATTGTTGGGGATGTAGAGGATGGTCACTTGTATGGCCCAGATAATATCGAACTGACCCAAACGGCAGCCGTTGATTTGTCACGGGAAACTGATGAAGAGTTTCGTAGATTTGAGGCATTTGTCAGCCAATTCCTTGACCGAGAGCAGTCCAGGCTGCTGAATGCTAGTACACTCGTCACGGATTTTGGTATGGATAGCAGCTTTTATAGCCAAAACATTTCCGTATTTAGGGATACCGTCATCAGAGCGATGAGTGAAAAGCCTGACTATGCGGTGCTGATTCAGCAGGTCTGGCAAAACTTCATTGCTTATCTTGGGGTATCTGATTACGGCAAATTTTCTGTTGGGACGTACATCAACGAGTTTTATTTGGTTACAGTTGCTAAAATCATCTGCGTTAATGTCATGGCTGGAGAGCCAGTTATAAGTGATGCCAATGAAATTAAAAAGATCCTCAACGGTGAGTATTTTGCAAGACAAAATGTCTTTAACCTCGTGGATTACGATTACTTTGGCTGGCTCAATAATATCCCTTATGTGGAGCAGATTGTTGGCAGTGTTGCCGAATTGCAGCACAGATTGGTTGCCTATGATTTCTCACGCGTGGGAGAAACCGATATTTTTGGCCGTTTGTTAGCACAACTTGCTAACAAAGAGCATCGCTTGATGCTAGGGCAGGAGTTTACGCCACACTGGGTTGCTCAAGATATTGTAGAATATAATATGGATTTACTGGCCGGAAATTCTCCGCGCATCGTAGATATGTGCTGTGGGTCTGGCGTATTCCTTATTGAGTCGATAAAGGCAGTACGGCGGCAATATGATATCGTTCCAGAACGATATTCTACGGAAAAAGATGATATCGTTTTCTCTTGCGTTATGGGATTTGATATCGATCCGTTGGCGGTCATGCTGGCAAAGGTTAACTGGGTTATGTCCATGCGAGATCTTTTCTCGGTTCATCATGGAGATATCACAGTTCCAATTTACCACGCCGATTCGCTGTTCATTGCTACGCCCATAACGCATCAAATGCCGGATGACGCTAATGACGCATATATCCTTCATTTTGCCCACCACGAAGTATCTCTGCCTGCTTTTCTGCTGTCGCCGGTACACCGAAAAATGTTCGATGCCTTTATGGCGAAAGTCTACCGTTTAGCTATGGCAAGGGCATCTGAAGTCGAGACTCCAATTGAACCTGATGCCGTTGATAGATTGATTGATGCTGTGGAAACAGATAGCGAAATAACACTTTCTGACGAAGAGCGTCAGGCCCTTTTACCATCAGCACAACAATTGGTTGAGGAATTGGAACGCTTGCAAAGAGAAGGCCGCAATGGTATATGGTACTTTATCATCTGCAATAGTTACCGCCCCGGACTGACAGAGCAACAGTTTAACTGCATTGTTTCCAATCCGCCGTGGCTGGCAATGAGCAAATTGGCGGATAATCCTTACAAGACTACACTCCAAAGAATTGCTCGGCAGTATGGGATCAAACCTGTTGGTGCCTCCCACCCGCACATGGAGCTTGCCACAACTTTCTTGTTAAGTGCTGTCAATCGTTACTTGGAAGATGGTGCTCGATGGAGCTGCGTCATGCCCGGAAGCCTTTTGAGCGGCTTAAACCACGAACCATTGCGAAGTGAAAAGTATCGCTCGTCTGATGTAGCTTTGCCATTACAATTTGATGCGATATGGGAATTACCCCAGAATACATTCAAGAATAAGGCCATTGTCCTTTCTGGAAAGAAAGACGATCCACCATCACCTGATGTACTTGAAGGGCGAGTTTATACGGATGTTGGAGTTTATGAAGAGGTGCACTATACTCTAAACCGCCAAGGTAATCGGAGCGCTTGGACAAATAAGGGGCGAAATGTGGAAGTGGCCGATATCCTAGGCGGCGGTGCATTAAAGTTTTCTCAGGGTTGTGACCTGTTCCCACGGACTGCCCTCTTCCATGAGTTTGTAGAGCGGCCAAACGGGAATTGGGACATTGCTCCGATTGAGCGGACAAGCAATTTGTGGTATCTCGTGAACGATCAGAAGAAGACCAGTTGCGAGGGCTTGGCCGCGGAGAATGTAGATAAAAGCTATATTTTTGACGCATTTATCTCCAAGAATCTTTCTCCATTTTATATGGCTACTCCGGCTAAGGTGTTGATGCCCGGAAAGAAGGTAGATGGTCAGTGGAAAGCAATTTCTGCTACTGACAAAGCTTTGATGAATACCAGTACAGCCTATGTATTCAACCAAATTGAGGAAGATACGAACACCCCATCTTCTCTGGCAACTTATTTGCACGATACCATCAATATTTATGGCAAACTAGACAAGCAGAACTTTTCTACTAAAAATTGGTTGGTGCTCTCAAGTGCGAGCGGTGCGAATCCGTGTGCAGCTTACATTTCGCTCGAAACGCTTGATCGTGCTCGGCTGATTATTGATCAAACCTTATACTGGTATCTTGCAGATAGTGAAGATGAAGCCATTTATATCGTCGGTCTGCTTAATAGCGATGCACTGTCGGATGCTATTAAAGATTTCCAGCCAGAAGGCGGATTCGGAAAACGGCACATACACACGTTGCCGTATAAGATCATTCCAAAGTATGACAACGAGGATGCTGCCCATATTGAGGTAATCTCTAGAACGCGAGAGTTGACGAGAGAATGGGCTACTCTGTGCCGTGGGGGTGAATATGCGAACCTGCTTCAGCCTAACAGTAGCTCCCTCAGCAGCAGAAGGCGGCGGCAACAATCGGCGATCCGAAGCCTTGGAACATATGCAGGATATGAGGCCGCTTGCCACGCGGTTTTAGGATAAAGCGAGGACGATACAATGGCTTCAATTATAACAAAAATTCGGCTTATCAATTTCAGACGATTTAGAGATTACACCGTAACGCCTAATGAGAGAATTAATATTCTTGTGGGCGATAACGAAGTTGGCAAAAGTAGTATCCTCGAGGCTATTGATTTGGTTGCTGGCGGAAATGTGCGCAGAGTGGAATCGATTGGTCTAGATCGGTTAATCAATATTGATGCCGTAAAAAAGTTCCACTCTGGACGGAGAACCTTTGAAAAACTCCCAGTTCTCAGAATCGAGTTATACTTATCGGGTGACAACTTTGATTTTACAATGTGCGGCAAAAATAACACAGACGAAACAGAGTGTGACGGGATTCGTTTGGTGTGCGAACCAAATCCAGATTACCGAGCGGAGATAACAGCCGTTTTGTCGGCAGAGTCTGGTTATTTTCCGTACGACTACTACTCGATCCGCTTTTCCACTTTTGCGGATGAGGGCTATACTGGCTACAAGAAGAAAATTCGTAGTATTCTCATAGATAGCTCTACTATGAACTCTGAGTATGCTACCACCGACTTTGTACGCCGAATGTACATACGATACACCGAGCAAGATGTAAAAGAACGCGCAAATCATAAAAATAGTTACCGCCAGATGCGAACCAACTTCCAAGCAGATAGCCTAAAAGCTCTCAATGAGCGGTTACCTACTGACAGACACTATGCATTTGGATTAAAGAGCGGATCTGCAATGGGACTCGAGTCGGACTTAATGATCTATGAGGATGAAATTGGGATTGATAGCAAAGGCACCGGCAAACAAATCTTCATAAAGACAGATTTTGCACTTGAACGCTCTGGTGAAAATGTTGACGTCATCCTTGTTGAAGAACCAGAAAACCACCTGAGTCCGGTTAACCTTCGCAAATTGATTCAGCGAGTATCTGACACGCAGAGCGGGCAACTTTTTATTACAACGCACAACAGTCTGATTAGTACCCGGTTAGAGTTGAAGAACCTTTTAATCATGCATATCAATGGCACGGATAAACCGATTATGCTGAAGGATCTGTGTGACGAAACGGCTAAGTATTTTATGAAAGCCCCTCCTGCTAGCATTATAGAATTTGCACTTGCGAAAAAGGCTATTCTGGTTGAAGGCCCATCCGAATATATGTTAATGGAGAAGTTTTACAATACATGCGCTGGATGCTCCCCAGAATCTGATGGTGTCCATATTATCGATGTGCGCGGGTTGAGTTTCAAACGATATCTCGATATCGCAAAATTAACTGGCTGTAAGGTCGCCATCATAACAGATAACGATACGGATTATCGGAAGCACTGTGTGGACAAGTATAGTGATTACGCGTCCAGTCCTAATATAAAGATTTTTTACGAGGTTGATGATGCGAAGCGGACTTTTGAAATTATCCTCTATGGGGATAATCCAGCGCTATGCGATACGCTGTTTGACTCGCCTGCCTTGGATTACATGCTGAACAATAAAACAGAAGCCGCATATGCGCTACTGTCTCAAGATGATCAGATAGTAGTCCCCGACTATATAAAGAGAGGCATCAAATGGATAAAAGAGTAATCTTTGCTGTTGCTGGCTCAGGGAAAACGACTTATATCGTTGATTCTCTTTCCCGGGATAAGCGATCACTCATAGTCACATATACAGTTGGAAATTACAACAATCTATGTCGCAAAATTTCTGAGAAGTTCAATGGCGACTGGCCAGAAAATATTTGGGTCATGGGATATTTTACGTTCCTGTATAGATTTTGCTATAAGCCGTTTTTAGCAGATAAGCTTAAGACTAGAGGCATATTTTACGAGAAAAATCCCAATAACCGATTACGACAATGTGATAAAGCCTATTATATTACATCGGCAGGCTATATTTATAGTAACAGGTTGGCGTTGTTGATTGAACATACCGGATCGATGGAAACACTGAAGCGGCGTTTAGAAAAATATTTTGATGAGTTTATTGTTGATGAGATACAGGACATTGCGGGGCGTGATTTTTCTTTCCTCGAGCAACTTATGACAGCCAACATAAACATGCTTTTTGTTGGTGATTTCTACCAGCACACCTATGATACAAGCCGGGACGGTAATGCTAATAAAAATCTATTTGATAATTTCCCAAACTATGAAGCACGCTTTATAAACCGAGGCTTCTTGTCTGACAAGACATCACTTGTAAAGAGTTGGCGCTGCAGTTCCAGTATTTGCTGTTTTATTACAGAGAATCTGGGCATTGAGATATATTCTAACCAGAACACAGGAATGAGTAGCGAAGCAAGTGATATCATTTTCCTCTCTGAACAAGCCCAGATAAATAGTATTTTAGCGAATCCGAATATTGTAAAGCTACATTTCCGAAACAGCTCAAAGTATGGATCTAGCCATAGAAATTGGGGAGATACCAAAGGAGAAGATCATTATCAAGATGTCTGCGTGATGCTTAATAAGGCTACAGCGGAAAAATATGCTGCCGGAAAATTGTGCGAATTAGCCCCATCGACTAGGAATAAGCTATATGTGGCAATTACAAGAGCGCACGGAAAAGTCTATCTCATCAATGAATGAACTGAAGACCTGGGATAATTACGAAAGACAATTATCCCAGGTCTTCTAAACTAAAGCATTCCAAAATAATTGAATGCCTCTCTAATCGCTAATTCCTTCTCAGGCGGGCATTGGGGCTGCTTGACATTCTCCTTCTTCGACAGATTATAGTTTTGTCCAACATCCAGCCCGCATTTCCGCTTTACCTGAGAAATATACAGGGAAGATACCTTTAGTCCACTATGCTCCCGCACGTACTCCTTGATCTGCGGATAGGTTGCGCCTTTCTGGAATCCGGACATATCCATATTCTCCAAAGAGAACTCCACACGTACCTTTTTGGAGTCGATTTCTCCCTTGGAAAGTAAGACAACCGTCTCAACGTGGCTTGTTCTCGGGAACATGTCCACAGCTTCGGCGCATTTGAGCTCATAGCCGCAGGAGTTGAACACGGTTATATCTCGCGCAAGGGTCGCCGGGTTGCAGGAGACATACACTGCCCTGTCCGGTGCCATGCCGCACAGTGCGCGCACGGCGGCCTCGTCCATGCCCTTTCGCGGTGGATCGACAACGATGACCTCCGGCCGCACACCGTCGCGCAGGAATTTTTCCGCCGCCTCGGATGCGTCGGCGCAGATAAAGTCTGCGTTTTCTATTCCGTTGCGTCGGGCGTTTTCGCGCGCATTTTCCACAGCCTCGGGGATTATCTCCGCGCCGATCACCTGCTTTGCGGCCTTGGCCAGAAACAGGCTTATAGTTCCGGCGCCGCAATACATATCCAGCACCGTTTTGCCCTCGGGCGCGGCATACTCGACCGCCTTGCGGTAGAGCTTCTCGGCCTGCGGCGGATTTATCTGATAAAACGCCTGCGGCGCAAGCTCATAGACTATGCCGCCGAGACTGTCGCGAATAAATTCGCGCCCCCACAGGGTGTGAAAATCTCCGGCGAGCAAGGTGTTCCCGTCGGACTTATTGACGTTCAAAACTATGCCGCTCAGCTCCGGGCAGGCGCGGCGCATATGCTCAACAAGTGCCTGCGTCCGCGCGCCGAAGCCGCCGGACGCGACGATGACCGCAACGGCGTCGGCGGTGTTTACCGCTCGGCGAACATACACATGCCGAACAAGGCCGCGCCGCGTTTTTTCATCGTACGCGCGCATGCCGTTTTCGTTTAGAAACCGCACCACGGCGTCGGCGGCTTTGTCGGCAATCTCACTTTGTATAAGGCAGCTCTCCACCGGCACAAGCTCGTGGCTGCGCAGCGCAAAAAAGCCCTTGCAGGCTTTGCCGCCCTGCTCGCGCACGGCGTAGATGCCCTTATTGCGATAATGCGTCATCTCATCGCTGCCGATTATGGTCTCGGCCTGAACGGTCTGGCGGCCGATGTGCCGCAGGGCGTCGTTCACGCGCTGCTTTTTTAAGCGCAGCTCCTCGTCATAGCTCATGTGCCACAGGCTGCATCCGCCGCAGCGCAGATAATTTTCGCACTCGGGCGCTCTGCGCTCGGGCGAAATTTTCACCGGCTCGAGCGCGCGGCCGTACACCGCCGAGGCCGTGACCTTGACGATGACGATGCGCCACGTTTCGCCCACTATCGTGCGCGGCACGAAAACCGCCCTGCCGAGAATGCGCGCAACGCCGCTGCCCTCGGAGTTATAAGCCTCTATTTCGGCTTCGAATATTTCGTTCTTCTTTAACTGTTCCATATTTTTATGATATCACGGCAAGTTGCTTTTTTCAACGAAAAGACCATATTAGGCCGGTTGACACAAGAAAACATACGGTTTTGAAGCGATCTTTTTCGCTCCTGCGTCGTCCAAAGCCTTGAGAATACGTCAGTATGCTCTCGGGCTTTGTCCTTGCAGGAATAAAAAACTCAGCTTCAAAACTGCAAAGCACCAAAAATGACGGAGCAAGTGCGAGGTCGAGGCGCGGCGGTGCAGGCATACTTTGTGTATACCAAGCCGTCGCAACAAAGACATTCGTGCTTGCTCCGCCTTTTTTGGCGTGTGTTATTTTGAGTCAGCCGGCCTATCGCATTTTAATTGCAGGCAAACAGTATAACCTGACGCTCCTGCGCGATCTTCTCGAGCAGCGCCATTGCCTGACGGCGGCGGTCAGCGTCGAAATTTACGAGCGCATCGTCAATTATAAGCGGACAATTCGCGCTCTCGGGCAGCGCCAGCTCGCAAACGGCAAGGCGCACGGCAAGATACATAAGATCGAGCGTGCCTGCGCTCAGGTATTCTGCATTGCGCGGAACGTTTCCGCCGGCTTCATGCACCGCAGCCGAGAAGTCGCGATCGAGCATGACCCCGTCATACTTTCCGCCGGTCACGAACTGCATGTACTCGGCCGCAAGCTTGCCGAGGGCAGGCGAGAAGCGGCTTTGGATATCCTCATCGGCCTTGCGCATGGTGTCGATCGCAAGCGCTATCGCGTCGTATTCCGCGCTTATCTCCGCATACTCGGCCTCCATGCGGCTTATTTCCGAGCCGAGCACCAGCGGATCGCCCATCGCGGCAAGTCTGCCGCTGCGCTCTGCCATCTGCGCGGAAATGCGGCTGCATCTTGCGCGCGCCTCGGCAAGGGCGCGGCTGAGCTGCGCAGCCTGATTATCGCCGCCGGTAAAATCGAGCTGAGTGAGCGTTTTGCTTTCGGCCTGCTCCTGACGGCGGCGCACCACTGCAAGAGCCTCCGCGCTCTCCTTCTCGGCACGCTGCGCCTCGGCATAGTTTTTGTAAAGCTCAAGATATTCGTCGATGCTTGCGGCTATATCGTCCTCGGACTCGGCTTTATATTTTGCAAGGAGCTTGCGCCGCTGCTTTGCGGCCTCGTAATTTTCCGTTTTGCGCCGGGATGCGCGGATAAACAGCGCAATGCCTGCCGCCAGAGCGACTGCCGCCGCGATAAACGAGTGGATCATGAGATCCGGCACAATGAAGCCTGCCGCGACGAGCGCACCGCACAGGATCATGAGTATTATTGCGAGCACGGGTGAGCTTTTGCGCTCGGACTGCTCTTTTAATCTAAGTGAAGCTTCAAGGTCGGCCTTTACCTCGGCCTTGGCCTCCTCGGGCTTGCGCTCGCCCATCGCGCAGGCGCACAGCGCCGCTCGGCAGCTGTCGCGCCGCTCGGCGGCCTTATCGTGGCGCTCGGTCGCTGCATTGACCTCATTGCGCACGCCCTGAAGACTGCTGAGAGCTTCCTTACGGACGACCTTGCGGCTCTCGATGACTTCGGCCTCGATGCGCTCGCACTCCTGCTTTGCCGTTTCAAGCTCGGCGGCCATATTCTCACGATTCTGAGCCGCATCCGAAAGCTCGGCCAAGAGCTGCTTTTTATGCGAAAGCTCATCCTCAAGTTCCGGAAGGCGGCCATGGCGGTTGAAGCGGCGCTTACGCTGCCACTGGCGCAGGCGGCTATCGGCCTCGGTGAACGAGCAGTCCTCGTCGCCGCTTGAGACGATGGCGCTTATGCGCTTTTCAAGCTCGGCGCTGTGCGTTACGGCGACCTTGCCCTGCTCGACAAAGGCGCTGCGGCGGAAAACATCGCGGCTGACGCCTGTAAGCATCTCGCCGGCGTTATTTCCGTTTAAGCCCTCGACGGGCACGCTCGTGCCGGTATACACGGCGGAAAACTCGCGCATGGGTGCGGACGCGGTTTTCGTCGTGCGCGTTATGGTTATATCTTTGCCGCCGCTTTCAAGCTGCATGCTGCCCTGCATCGCAGAGCCTGACCACGGTGCGAAGCGCATTTTATCCGGCAAAAAGCCGGCCTTCTGGCGTTCGGAGCTGTCAACGCCGTAGAGCATTGCGCGGACAAACGCGCACCATGTGCTTTTGCCGCTTTCGTTGGGCGCGGATATGACGTTGAGGCCGTCGTGCAGCTCAAGGCTTTCGCCCTCTAACTTTCCGAAGGTCGCGTCAAGCTTTTTAATCATCATGGCGCACCACCTCCTCGCGATTATCCAGTGCGGCAAGCCCCCATCGGGCCGCCTGAGTTATCTTCTCGCGCTCGGCGTCGGTTTTGGCCTCGTCAAACGCGGTTTTCAGACGCATGAGAAATCTGCCGCGCAGATTATCCTCGCCTGCGCTTTCCCAAACATCGCGCTTGAGTCTCGTTTCGTCGCGCACCTGAAGCGAGAAAAATCTCTCGCCGACAGCCGAAATGATTGCATCCGGCTGAGGAGGCTCGGCCGCCTCGCCGCGCAGAACGATGCGGTAGACGTCGCTGCGCGTATTCTCCGGCAGGGCCGCGAGAACATCGGACACAACGTCGCCGCTTTTAAGCTCTACATTTAATATCTCGTACTTTCTCTGCGCAATACACATGGGCTTTACGCTGCATCCGCTGCCGAGAGTGACGATGTAAACGTGCTTCTCGCCCGTTTCGTCAAAGCCGCGCCCCTCCGGGCAGCCGGGCCACGCATAGTAGGTCGAGCCGCATTTTTTAAGGCCGCTTTCCTTATGGATATGCCCAAGGGCGATATAATCCATGCCGGAGGCCGCGATCTCGTTCTCGCTTATGGGATCATAATTTGAAGCGCCGCCCACCTCGCCGTGGATGCACATTATGTTTTTCGCGCCCGTACCGTCCGCGGCAGCAAAACCGCCGAGCATACCGGCACTGTATTTATCGCAGAACGCAGCGCCCCAGACATTTGCGTTCAGCTTCGGCAAAGCCACGCATTCGGGCGTGGGGTTTTTAAATATATGTACGTTTTCGGGAAACTTTACGCGCGCATATGGCGAGCGCGGCGAGTAAAAATCGTGATTGCCGGGAGATATGAACACGGGCGCGGATATGCTCCCGAGCGCCGACGCAAGCGCCTCGGCCGTTTCGGCATAGGTGCTGTCGGAATCAAGAAGGTCGCCTGCCAGAAGCACGATATCAACGCTCTCCTCCTCGGCAAGCCGCGCGATGCGATGCAGCAGGCGGCGCTGCTCGTCTCTGCGCTGCGCGGCCTTGGCAGCGCCCAGTCCCTCGAAGGGCGAGTCAAGGTGCAGATCCGCCGCATGCAGTATTTTCAGCTCGCTCATGTGAATCTTACCCCCTCTGCACTCAGGCATTTGCCGGTCTCGGGGTCGATGGTGAACACGCAGCCCTCGAGCTTTGCCGGGCCTTTGGCCGAATCGTATCTGCGCGGAGGATCTCCGAAGAATTTGCCGATCGACTGCTCCGGCTCGATGCCGATAACGGAATTTACAGCACCCGTCATGCCGAGGTCTGTTATATATCCCGTACCGTTGGGCAGAACGCAGGCGTCGGAGGTCTGCACATGCGTGTGCGTTCCCCAAACGGCGCTCGCCTTTCCGTCGAGCAGGAAGCCCATCGCCCGCTTTTCGCTCGTGCCCTCGGCGTGGAAATCGACGAGGATGATCTTCTCGCGTATCTCCTCCATGTATCCGTCGGCAATGACGAATGGGTTATCCGTGTTCGTATCGAGCGTGAAATGCCCCATAAGGTTCATGACGCACACGTCGCCGAAGCTCGTTTTATAAACGTCTATGCCGCGGCCGGGGCACTGCGGCGCGCAGTTTGCCGGGCGCAGGATCTTGCGCCGCTCGTCAAGATACGGACGCAGCTCGGTGCGCGTCCATGTGTGGTTGCCGAGGGTTATGACATCCGCCCCGGCGTGCAGTATGGCGTCCGCCTGGCGCGGAGTTATGCCGACAACGTTTGCGTTTTCGCCGTTTACGACGACAAAATCAAGCTCAAGCTCCTTGCGCAGACGGCGCAAATTTTTAGTAAGATAATCCAGCCCCGGCTCTCCGCACACGTCGCCGACGGCAAGAATTTTTACACTCATAAAAAAATTCTCCTCTCCTGGAGTAATGAGTGTAGTATAGCACAAATTACAGTGCAGTAGCAAAACAAAAATGGTCATAATATATTTCGGAGGTGTAAACAATGACTAAGACAAATTTTCTCGTTGGCATGGGCATAGGCGTGGCAGTCGGCTCGCTTGCCGGAATGACCGTTTCCGGCGCCAAGAAACCGCCGAAAAACATCGTCGGCAAGACGCTTAAAACGATGGGCGAGGTAGTTGACGCGGTGTCAAGCTCCATCGGCCTGTAATTATTTTGGCTTATATGGCCGAAAATAATTAAAAAAGGCTTGCAATTCCTCTCCGGCTGTGCTAATATACTAAAGCGCTAAGCGATAAGCGCCGTTAGCTCAGCTGGATAGAGCGTCTGGCTACGGACCAGAAGGTCAGGGGTTCGAATCCCTTACGGCGTGCCAAAAGCAGCAGTTTTCATCATTGATGAAGGCTGCTGTTTCTTTTTTGTCTTCGCCTTATTCGCTCTAACCGTGTCAGTTATTCGCTTTAAAATTTTTTAAAGCGAATAACTATACTTTGTCGCAAAAACCGCAGGCCGGATATCCGGTCTGCGGTTTCATTTCAGTATATAACATGGTTATACATTTTTGTGACATTTTCGTTCATGTTGATCGGAACGATAGTGATACCGGGGTGCTCATTATGGAACACGACAAAAACCTGATGCGCAAATCCCTGCCCCATCCATTCAATTGAATCAAAATCCAAGATCACTTCCTCGAATTTTTCAAGTCGGTTGCATATTCGCTTTGCCTGCGAGCGCGACACCGGGGAGCCGTCAAATATATTCTTTAACGGGATCGTTGTTTTTGTAAAGCCGCCGTCAACGTTTGAGTACGCATCGAATATATCCTGCGAATTCTTCTTTGATTTATTGGAAAGCGTCATGCTTACAAAAGTGCCTTTTGCCTCATTTGAAGTCATGCTCTCCAACTCGCTGTCGTCATATTTATTGTTCGTAAACACTTTACCATCCGAAACAATAATAAAAGTGTCCATCAATTTTGAGCTGAAAAATATTCCTTCGCCGGAGTGATTCTTTGCATCGGTGGTAAGCTTGCCTTTGAACAACTCACACACCGCGTCATCAAGCGTCGAAAATCCGAAGTGCTCTTTAATTTTCTCAAATATGCCGATGCCGTTATCGTATATGATAACTTCGGTTTCAACATAGCTTTGCATGACCACTATTTGAAGCTCTTCAGCCGCCGAATGATCAATGACATTATTGACCATTTCACTGAATGTATACGCCCATATCTGCTGAACATTTGAGGGCAATGACTTCAAATGCGGTTTCAGGCATTTGTTAAACACATCAATATCATTCTCAAGCTCATTGTCGGAACGGCGAAGACTATACATGTGTTCCTTTTTCTTGAGCACATATTCACCGCGCTTTTTGCGTTCTATGATACCGTCATCCGCAAGCTTATTAATATATCTGTGGACTGTGTTTCTGTTTATATCGAACGCTGCGGATACTGTTTGCGATAAATCAGGATCGCCGCTTTCTATTTTATCCAGGATATAATTTTCAATAGCACGCTTCTTTTCATCAGAAAACTTCATATTAAGCCCTCCCATGCTATATTATTATACTTATTATATTATTTATTGTCAAGTTTTATTCGCTTTAGTTGCATTAGTTATTCGCTTTAAAAATTTTTAAAGCGAATAACTGCGCTTTGCCGCAAAAACCGCAGGCCGGATATCCGGTCTGCGGTTTCCTCTTATTTTTCGAACATCATGTTCAGGTCGCAGTCGGCGTTTATGCCGGGGACCGTGCCCTTGAAGCTGTACTGCCAGAACTCATGGGCATAGTAAAAGCACGGATAGGTGCTTATGCCGACGCACCAGAAGGTGTAGTCCTCAAGCTGCGTAAGGTCATAGCCGTAGTAGCCGGTATCATTATATATGTACACTCCGGCGTCGAAGCCTGCCGACTCTATCGTTTGGCAGAACTTAACGGCGCAGGCCGTGAGCGTTTCGTTATCCAGCCCGTCCGTGCGCGCGGTGTCGCCCGATATGCGTTCCCAGTCGAAGAACACCGGCAGATCGAGCTTACGGTCGCCGAGCAGGTCGAGCACGAATTTCGCCTCGGCTTCGGCCTCGTCCTCACTTATCGCCTGCGAGAAGAAATACGCGCCCACACGAAGTCCGGCCGCCTTTGCGCCCTCGATATTTTTAATGAAATTATCGTCGGTATACAGCTCGCCGCTGCCGTAGTACATGCCGCCTGCGCGGACGATGGCAAAGCGCACGCCGCTGTCGTAGACCTGCTGCCAGTCGATATCGCCCTGATACGACGAAACGTCAACGCCGCGGCTGGCCTTGTATTCGCGTCCGGTGTAGGTCAGATTTCCGCTTGCGTCGTTGATAAACTCGCTCTTGTCAAGATCGTTGAGCGCAACGCCGTCCTGGGGAGTTATCCACACATAGTCGTCGCCGTTGAACACCTCGACCATGCCGTAGTACGGGTCTGCCTCACGCGCGGCCTGACGGCGCGACTGCACGAAGGCATACCCGGCCAAAAGCAGCGCCGCTATAAGGATCACTATGAAAACCGGCCTTATCCCACCGCGTTTTTTTGTTTTTCTCTTTGTATTTTTCATGCCGCCATTTTATCACGACATTAAACGACTGTAAAGTTAACAATCTTCTAACGACGCCAGAAGATTCCTTCCGCCGTAGCTCAGCGCGCTTTTCAGACGCTCGCGGCCGCGCTTTATCGTGCGGCTGACGCTTGATATGTGAAGCCCCAGCTCGTCGGCGATATCCTGCATGGGCATCTGCTCGATATAGTACATGCCGATCAGCTGCCTCTGGCGCTTTGTAAGCTCCGAGTTTATCGCGCGGCGAAGTGCGCCGGCAGCGCCGCCGGACGCATCGGACACGAGCTTTATGTACTGGCGCAGAGCCATGTATTCCTCCTGCTTAGCAAACATATTGAGTTTTCTTTCCTGCATTTATATCATCTCCGTAGTAATTTTCAAGGTAGCGCGAAACGGCTATCGTATCGCGCATCATGCTTGTGAGTATGGCGATCCGGCGGCGCAGGCGAAGCCTGTCGATCTCGCACATCGGCTCGCACTCGAGCTTAAGGTTCAGCTCTTTTATTCTGCCCCGGCACAGCATTGCGCTGTCGCGGTATTCCGCGGAAAGTTCGCTGATTTTCATTCGTTTCCTCCCTGATATCGCAAAGAATAAAATAATTAAAATTTTTGTTGACAAACCCTGCACTGTTTGCTATTATATTTGAGCCGGTATCGTGCTGGTGTAGCTCAGTTGGTAGAGCAGCTGATTTGTAATCAGCAGGTCGGGGGTTCGAGTCCGTCCACCAGCTCCACCTGTATTTAAATTTGCATATTGTATTTGGGGGATTTCCCGAGTGGCCAAAGGGGACAGACTGTAAATCTGCTGGCAATGCCTTCGGTGGTTCGAATCCACCATCCCCCACCAAAATCAAAAATCCTGTTGACGAATGTCAATGGGATTTTTAATTTTGTACTATTCATTCTTCATCATTAATTATTAATCATTCATTTCAGGATTTTTGTAATGAATAGTGAATAATGAAGTCGCTTTGCTGATGAATAATGAATAATTGCAATTATTCGGCGTTTCTGATATAATCTAACATGGTGATGCCTGTGAAAGACAACATTCTTATAGATAAGTCGATCGCCTTTGCTGCGAGGATAATAAAGCTTAATCAATACCTCGTTCAATCGAAGAAAGAGAGCGTTATATCAAAACAGATCGTTCGCTCCGGAACAAGCATCGGCGCTAACATAAACGAAGCCAACTACGGGCACAGCCGTGCAGACTTTATTTCAAAACTCCACATTGCTTTAAAGGAGACGGCTGAGACCGAGTATTGGCTCAGGCTCCTGCAAATGTCCGAATACATTAACGGCGAACTCAGCGCTTCTCTTCTGCAAGACTGTTTGGAGATCAAGCGCATTCTCGTAGCTTCCATCAACACCGCAAAATCAGCAGAATAGCCCCATGAGGTGAAACCATGAACAACTCACTTGACCGTTTTCTTGTAGCTCAGGAGCACTCTTACGACACCGCGCTGCGCGAGATACGCTCGGGGCGCAAGCGCAGCCACTGGATGTGGTACATCTTTCCGCAGATCGCCGGCCTCGGCATGAGCTACACGGCTCAGCTTTACGCGATAAAGGACATCGAAGAAGCGCGGCAGTACATCGCCCACCCCGTGCTCGGCGCGCGCCTGATCGAGATATCAAATGCGCTCCTCACCCTCGACTGCTCCGACGCAGCTGCCGTCATGGGCTACCCGGACGATCTCAAGCTCAGATCGTGCATGACGCTGTTTGCGCAGGTGTCGGACGATCCCGTGTTCGACGCCGTTCTCTCGAAATTCTACGGCGGCACGGCGGATGCTCGCACGCTTGAGCTGCTGTCTCTTACCTAATGCGCACAAATTAACAGAAAATTTACACGTCTTTTTCTCAATATCCGCGAATTGACTTTTGGTCGGTTGGCGGATATAGTTTTATCTGTTGTTTTTCGGGACTGAGCGGCACTTCGCTGCCTCGGCCCCAAAATTTTGTTCTGAAAGACAAAAAGGAGCGCAAAATGGAAAAGATCTTCAAGCTGAAGGAAAACGGCACCACCGCGCGCACAGAGATAGTCGCCGGTCTTACCACCTTCATGACAATGGCTTATATCATTGCCCTCAACCCCAACCTGCTGACCAACTTTGCGACCGGCACTCCGCTGTGGAACGCTGTATTCATGGCAACGTGCATAGCCTCCGCGATCGGCATGCTCGTCATGGCCTTCGCCGCGAACAAGCCCTTTGCAATGGCTCCCGGCATGGGTCTGAACAGCTTCTTCGCCGTCGTCGTTGCAAACATCGCAACGTTCACCGGCCTGAGCTACGAGGAAGCCTTCCCCGCCGCAATGTGCATCATCCTTGTCGAGGGCGTTTTCTTCGTCATCCTCACGCTTTTCTCCATCCGCGAAAAGATCGTTGAGGCCATTCCCTTCGGCATCCGCATCGGCATCACCCCGGCCATCGGCCTTATGCTGCTCAACGTCGGCTTCGGCTCGAACGCCGGCCTTTACAGCGAAAAGGGCGGCCCGTTCTTCGTTCTGTCCACCTTCTTCGGAAGCCTCACCCCGTCGGTAGCGCGCGACACCGTCGGCAGCGCGTATCCGCAGCTGGTGCTCTACGTTGTTACCATGCTCGTCGGCGTATTCGCCATCGTCATCCTCAGCCACCACAAGGTCAAGGCATCCGTCATTCTCGGCATGCTCATCTCCTGCATCGTTTACTGGGGCGGCAGCTTCATTTTCCTGGACACCAATCCGTTTGAGTCCCTGGCCACCGCATCCTTCGTTCCCCCTCTCGGCGATATGCTCGACACCACCTTTTTCAAGTTTGATTTCAAGACCTTCATAAGCATCGGCTGGTTCACCGCCGTTGCCCTTATCATCACCTTCTGCATGATCGACATGTTCGACACCATCGGCACCCTCGTCGGCACCGCCGCACGCGCAAACATGCTCGATAAGGACGGCAAGATGCCCAAGATGAAGGAAGCTCTGCTGGCAGACGCCGTCGGCACCGTAGCAGGCGCATGCACCGGCACCTCCACCGTCACCACCTTCATCGAGTCCGGCTCCGGCGTTGAGGCCGGCGGCCGCACGGGTCTTACCGCGCTGACCACCGCTGTCATGTTCCTTCTTTGCATGTTCATCGCGCCTATCGCAGCTCTCATCCCGGCTCCGGCAACGAGCGCCGCACTTATCTATGTCGGCATCCTCATGCTCAGCGGCCTCAAGAACGTCGATTGGGACGATATCCTTCAGGTCATCCCCGTTGCGCTTATGCTCATCTTCATGCCCATCACCGGCTCGATCGGCCACGGCATCGGCATGGCGCTGATCTCCTACTCCGTCGTTGCCGCGTTCACCGGCAAGGCAAAGGAGGTCTCGATCCTGACCTATGTGCTTTCGGCACTGTTCCTCGCAAAGTTCTTCATCATAGTTTAATAGCTTAATAGTGTTTCAGCTTACCGGCGTTCCGTAAGGGCGCCGGTAATTTATTACCCTGCTGCCGACAAGGCCTGCCCTTTCATATCGGTCAAGCTCCGAAAACAGCGCGTCAAAGCAATCTGCGCAGATATATTCACCCTCCCACGAGAACATCTCCTCACCGTTTTCAAACATCAGGCGACACTGCGCGCAATACGCGCTGTATTTGTATCTCATATCCAAGTGCATCTCTCCAAACAAGATATTTTATGCAATTGCATTATCTGTTTTAGATAATACTCGCTTTTGCATAACTTGTCAAGTATTTTCATTTTCGTTATTAAAAAGACTAACGGTGCACTGTGTTAATTAGATATCAATATTGTTGCTGTTCATGTGCAATTGCGTTGCATAATTGGCTCATTTACTTTCATTCCGCTTCTTTTTTGGTGCAATATGACGGTTTTTAATACTGCATTTTTATAACATCTCACAATTGTATCTTTCGCTCACAAGGAATAGAATTTGAAAAGTGGGGAACGTGTTTCCTCAGAATGATTAGTTTTCAATTTTTTCAATAGGAGAGAAAAAAGCAATGATTACAAACGAGTATCTTAAGAGAGTCTATGACTCCGTCGAAAAGCGCGATCCCGACCAGCCCGAATTCCTTCAGGCAGTTCGTGAAGTATTTGAGAGCCTCCAGCTCGTCGTTGACAAGCACCCCGAGTGGGAGAAGGCAAGCCTCATCGAGCGCTTTGTAGAGCCCGAGCGCGTCATCACCTTCCGCGTTCCCTGGGTTGACGACAACGGCAAGGTCCAGGTCAACCGCGGCTACCGCGTCCAGTTCAACTCCGCTATCGGACCTTACAAGGGCGGCCTGCGCTTCCATCCCTCCGTCAACCTCTCCGTTATAAAGTTCCTCGGCTTCGAGCAGATCCTCAAGAACTCCCTGACCACTCTGCCCATGGGCGGCGGCAAGGGCGGCTCCGATTTTGACCCGAAGGGCAAGTCCGATGCAGAAGTTATGCGTTTCTGCCAGAGCTTCATGACCGAGCTGTACCGTCACATCGGCCAGTTCACCGACACTCCCGCAGGCGACATCGGCGTCGGCGCACGCGAAGTTGCTTACATGTTCGGCCAGTACAAGAAGATCGTCGACCGCTTCGAGGGCGGCGTCATCACCGGCAAGGGCCTGACCTTCGGCGGCTCCCTGGCTCGTACCCAGGCTACCGGCTACGGTCTGTGCTACTACGCATCAGAGGCACTCAGCCACCTTGCAAACACCTCCTTTGAGGGCAAGAAGGTCATCGTTTCCGGCGCTGGCAACGTTGCTCAGTACGCAGCTGAGAAGTGCACCCAGCTCGGCGGCACCGTTATCGCAATGTGCGACTCCAACGGCTACATCTACGATCCCGACGGCGTTGACATCAAGAAGGTCATGGATATCAAGCAGAAGCGCCGCGCACGCATCAGCGTTTACGCAGACGAAGTTCCCGGCTCCGAGTACCACGAAGGCCGCAAGGGCATCTGGACCCTCAAGTGCGACATCGCAATGCCTTGCGCATCCCAGAACGAGATGGACGCTGACGACGTACAGCACCTGATTGACAACGGCTGCATGGCAGTATTCGAAGGCGCAAACATGCCTCTTACCCCGGAAGCGATCGAGAAGGTTCTCGGCAACGGCCTGCTCTACAGCCCCGGCAAGGCATCCAACGCCGGCGGCGTTGCAACTTCCGGCCTCGAAATGAGCCAGAACTCCATCCGCATGAGCTGGAGCTTCGACGAAGTTGATGAGAAGCTGCATGGCATCATGAAGAACATCTTCAAGGCTTGCTACGACGCATCCGTCGAGTGCGGCCAGCCCGGCAACCTCATGCTCGGCGCAAACGTTGCAGGCTTCCTGAAGGTTGCCGACGCAATGATGGCTCAGGGCGTTGTCTGATCCCTTAAAAGCTCAAAACCGACAAAACGAGCGTACCGTCCGGTACGCTCGTTTTTTCTTTATTCAAATTGCGCTGCCGTTTACGGTGACGGTGCCTTCAATGACGATCTCGCCGCTGTTTTTTATGCATATCCGCGCAGCGGCGGTCTCAAGATTTATATCCCCGGCGGCGTTCACGCTTATATCGGGCAGAGTGCCGGTCGGCTCTGCCTTTCTTTTGATTTCCGATAACCACATGCTCACACCTCCAGTGTCACTATCGTCCCGGCGCTCAGGGAGTCTGCCCAGCAGTGCGAGGAAATGACCGTGAACGTTCCGCTCACGCCGAGCTTTGCCGCTGTAAGCTGCACCCTGTCGCCCGGAAAGCAGGCAAACTGCTTTGTGAGCGTTAATTTCACGCATCTTTTGCCGCGCTTTGATTCGGCTATCTGATATTCTGCCGTGTACCTTGCCGCATCGGCGCCGGTCGTTTTCGGAACCGTCATTTCCCTGTGGCACTTGCCGCCGAAGGCCGCAAAGCCTTCGTTTGAAACGGTGTAGCTTGCGCCCGTCACTCGGTTTCGGATGCTTATATCCGATATTATGCCGTAGTGCTCGTCGCACAGCGACACGCTCGCCGCGTCCTTTGACGCGTCCACCGTTATCGTCGAGCCTGTCCGGCCGTTGAGAACGAGCGTTCCGCTTTTCGTGAAATACGGCACGGTTCCCCACGCATAGCGGCAAAAGCGTTTGAGCGCGCTCCACGCGCTCTCGCCGGTGCGCACGCTGAATAGACTTAGCGTTTTTGCGCTGCCGGATACGACGCTGCTTATGCCGAAGGCACGCACAAATGCGCTCACGGCCGCCGAGTTGCTGAGCTGGGCATATTCCTGCGCAGGAAGCTCGTTATCCAGCAGCAGCGCCGCGTCCGATCGGCCCGAGAGCGTAACGACCGAGCCTTTCTCGTCGATGCTTATGCTGTATTCGTCGATTATTCCCTTGAATACGACGGCGTTGTTGTGCACCGCCCGGAAGCGGCAGGCGCTTTGCAGCTTGGGAAGCTGCTCGCTGTAATAAATGAAGCTTACCTCAAACCAGTCGCACGGCTCGCCCATGCCGTGACAAACGTCCCATGACAGGAACTCCGGCAGCAGCGTGAGCGCGCCGTTTTTGTCGATCAAATATCCTTTCATCGCATCACCGTATCCTTATGAGTCTGCCGTAGGCTATGACGGCGTCGGGGTTTGTTATATCCGGGTTAAGCTCCGACAGGACAGAAAGCGCAACGCCCTTTTTCTGCGAGATCACGCGCAGGGTATCGTTTTCGACGGCGCTGTAATAGCGCACGCGGCCGATATCCGCCGCCGCGTTGCCGTAGTCTGTGTCGTCGATGGCCTCCTGAGCGTCCTCGAACGCGCTGCCGACGTATTCCCAGAACTCAAAGCTGTAGCTTATGTAGTCCTCCTTCGGCTCCTGCCTGAGGCTGAGCTTTGCAAAATACGCGCGCATCGTCGGCCACACGGGGTGTACGAGCTTGCCGCCCTTGTTTTCCTCGAAAAGCGCGGCAAGCCGGCGGAAATTCTCATACGCCTTCGGGCCGACGAACTCGCCCTCGCCGCGGATTATTTTATTCTGAAGCCCGAGATTTTGCACTACATAGCCGGAAAACGGCAGCTTGTAGCTGTGCAGCGTGCGGCGGTATTCGACCTCGAACACACGCGGATTGTTCGGCCACACGAAATCCCGATATTGCATTGGTGCAAGCATTCTTTTCCCTCCTAATACAGCTCAAAGCCGTTGTCATATCTGCGCGCGTCGCGCCGGAAATAGTCCGACAGAAGCGACATGTCGCGCCGGCGCACTATAAAAAGCTGCTGCTCGTCAAAATTCACGCCGTTTTCGTCGGGCGCATACGGCCTGACGGGAAGCATTTCGCCCTCGTTATTCATCTCCCGACACCTCCTCGCAGCAGAGCGCGGCGATCTTTATTCGCTGCACCTCCGAGCCGTCGGGCTTTTTTGTTTTTTTAAGCTCCGTGCAGCGGCAGCCGCCGTAGAGTCTGGCGCCTATCTGAAGCTCAAACGGCTCGGCGTTTTCAAGCCTTACGCCGTCGCCTATGCTCGCTGCGCGCTCGAGCACGATCTCATAGCTCCGGTCAAAGGTCAGTATCGCGCTCGGCACGCAGTCGCCGAAGCCGAGCACCGGATACTCGCTGTGCCGCTCGTATTCCTCGGCAAGCTCAACGCCCGCAAGCGGCACGCCGTCGATGCCGACCTTGGCAGAGTTTGAAGAATATGCTTTTATCACGCTCATATCGTTCCCTCCCCTATGCTGTAGCCCGACAGCGAGCTGCCGAGCTTTTCACGCACAAGATAGGCTGCCGCCTTTGCCGAGCAGCGGCTGCGCAGCATGCGGCAGTCGCCGTCGTATTCGACTTTTTCAAAGTCAAATTCCGTGACCGACAGGCCGTCGATATTAAAAAGCGCGCACCTTACGCCGTCGGCAAGCTCGGAGCAGCCCTCATCCGCGCTTGCAGGACTGTAAACGTCAAACGAGAGCACAAGCTCGGCCTTTTCGCCGTACATTTCCTTGAGCTGCCCGTCCTCGGTACACACTCCGATGTAGTTTCCAAGCCCCGACGAGCTTATCCGCGCGCTTTTAAGGCCTACGCACACAAACGCCGATACGTCCTCAAGCTCCGATGCGTTAAACGCTGTCACAGCGTTTATCCCGGCGTTATTAAGCTCCTCTGCAATTTCGATCGCGATATTCTCAAGCATCGGCAGCGCCTCCCTTCAGCTTCAGTATGCACTCATTGTGTGAAAACGCGCCGAATATGCGCACAGGCTCGACGCGCAAAACGACATACCGTCTGCCTGCCGCAGTAACGCTGTCGCCCTCTGCGATGCCCTCTGCATCGGTTATAAGACGGTATTTAGAGTTGTTCGTAACTCCGGGCGTGAGGTGAGCCTTGTGGATCTGCGCATCGTCCGCATCAAGGCAGGATATAAAGCCCCTGCCCTCGGTCGTGCCGACGGTAATGCTCTCGCCGTAGCTTCGCAGAATTCTGTTTGCCGCCGTCATCCCTGCACCCCCACGAACTCAAATCCGCCGGAGTCAAGGTACGCGCCCAGCAGTGTCTCCGCGCTTTTCCTGAGCGCCGCAGCCGACGCTCCGCCGAGCTGCACAGACAGCTTTCCTGCCGTGAAGCCGCTCACGCCGCCGGAGTGCGCGCTGCCCAGCTCCATGTACATGGATATTGCGAGCATTGCCGACGCGGTGACGAAAGTTTCGCCGATCTCGTCGCTCGATGCGCCGCGGCGCAGTCTGCTCTCAAGCTCGGCGGCGGCAGCGGAGCACACCGCGCGCAGCATATCCGCGTCCTCGTCCGGAACGCTCTCTCCGAGCATGCTCAGCGCCTTCATTTCTATGTCCATATCCGTATATGACATTGATTACCTCCAAAAAGCGGAGACGGGATGACCCGTCTCCTTGTGTGTTTATCAGACAGTCAGCACCTTGGATGCCTCGGTGTAGAGCTTTGCAAAGCCGGAAATGCTGGTGATCGCGGCGCGCTCGAGCTGGCGGTCGATGAGTCTGTCGTACTCAACGTTAACGTCGCCTGCCGTGACCATCTCAAGAGCATAGCCCTTGTCAAGGCCGATGGCGGTGCCGGCCGGCATTGCCGAGCATCGGATGAGCTTTGCGCCCAGAGGATTGCCCGGCTCGCCGGTGCCCTGGAAGTTAAGTCCGGCAAGGGGATTCTGGAACTCCGAGCACTTGAGGATCTTCATCATAACGTCGGGGGCTGCGAGCATGGTGTTCATGGTGTAAGGGTCAAAGCAGTTCCAGAAGTTCAGCAACTCGCCGTAGCTCAGGCTGCCTTTGGTGCCGCCGATGGTGTCGTCGCCGACCTCGTATGCGGTCGCGGCGTTGGAGTTGCCGTCGCCGTTTTTGATAACGTCGATGGCGTCCTCAAGGTGCATGCGCATGATCTGATTGCCGATCTGGCGGAGCATGACGGAAAACAGGTCAAGGCGCTGGAAGCGGATCGCCTCGTAGGACGCAACGAGCATTCTGCCGCGCTTTTTGAGGCTCACCAGATGGTCTGAGGCTCTCACCTCTGTCTGGGGTATCGCCGCGCCCTCGCCGACATAGCGCAGGCTCTTGTCGTCCTCGCTTGCCGCCGAATATATGGAGCGGTAGTCCATGCCGTCAAAACGGGTGACGGTGGCGGTGATGGACGGCAGGATGTTGCCCTCCTCCATGCCTGCCTTTACGCTGCGCGAAACATACTCGGGAAACAGCACCGCCGACTCCGAGGTCGAGAAGAATTTTTCGACAACGTCGCTGCCTGCGCCGCGGACCTTGATATCGAATCTTTTGAGCTGGCGCTGGAATGCGTCAAGCCCCTCATACGGAGTGCCCTTGTAGTTTTCGTTGGGGTCGAGCGCCTCGAGGGTCTGCTCGAAGCTCCTGCCGCGCTCGGAATACATGCCCTTTTCGAGCTTTATCTCGTTGAAATTATATGCCATGATCGTTTCCTCCTTACATAATGAAGCCGACTGTGCCGGCAGCGGTATCGACCTTGATGACAAGGTACTGTGCTCCGCCGGTGGTGACGGCCTTGACCTTGCCTGCCGCAGCGTCCGCAGCGAGGGTAGCGTAGCCGACCGTGGGAGCCGTGCCGCTGTAGCCAAGCTCGACATAGCCTGCGGTCTTTACCTCGGCAAATGCATCGCCGGACGCGATGCAAACGCCCATAAAGCGGTCGCCTGCGTCGCAGGCCTTTACGGTGCTGTTTGCGCTCATCTTCACAAGCGCGCCCTTTGTTACGCCGCTTGCCTTGTTGAAGGAGAGCACCTGCTCTCCAACGCCTTCAAAACTAACTTTCATTTTTGTCCTCCTGATCTCAGATCAAATGATGTATTCTTCACCGGAAAATGCGGTGACTTCGCCCCTGCCCGGAAGCTGGGTCACGGGCGGATAAAGCTTCGCCGATGCTTCCTCAAAAGCGTCCTTGAGCTTAATAAGCTCCGGCTCTTCCATCAGCTGCACGCTTTTTTCGAGCGCCGGGTGCATTTTTTCATCGCACACGAGGCACAGCCGCAGTACCTCGGCTCTGAGCGAATCGAGATACTTCCTGCCGAGCTGCGCGGACTTTTCCAGCGCCTCGAACTCGGCGGCATAGCCGCGCCCGGCTTCGCTTTCGATGAAGCTTTTTATAACGCCCGCGCTTCTCTGCGCCGGAACGGCAACAAAGCTCCATTCGTATGCGTCAACCGCGCCCGTGAGCACGGCGCAGCACCTTTTATCGCCGTAGACCTTGCCCTTTTCGTGGCTGCATGTTCCGATCTCGGCGCCGCAGATGCTGCATATGCTCTGCGCCACCGAGCAGCCCACGCTCGTTTCGCGCTTTATGCCGCCTTCGATCTGGGCGATAAGCTCGGTGTTTGCCTCGGTGCGCAGCATGTAGGCAAAGCCCTTGAGATAGACATACGCTTCGCCGCACGAGGTGGTTTTGCCCTTTTCGGTAACAAGCTCCGTTCTGTAAATTCGCGCGACCTGATTTTCGCTGCGCCAGTCATGGTCGCAGATGCCCGTCGCTCCGACGAAAAGCTCGCTAAGCTCACGGAGCGTCGATACCGAAAAGCGCTCAAAGTCGCGATCTACCTCGTTATCGCACAGCAGCACCTGAAAGGCATACACCTCGTCGGCTGTAAGCTGTGCCTTGGCAAAGGCGTTTATCGCCTGCAGCTCCTGCTCGGTGCACACGCTGCCCGATGCCGAGCCGTCCTTAATGATCTTCATTGCTTATTCCTTCCTCCCAATAGATCTTGTCTCTCTGCGCAAGATACAGCGCAGCCTTGGCCTCCTCGACCTCGTCCTGAAGATTGATCGTCTCCCACTCGACGGTGAGCGTCGTCGCGTAGCCGTGCATGTTCAGCCACATGCGGCAGATCTTCTCGATAACGGGCGTCACCGTTCTGCGAATGGCGTTAAGCTCGCTTGTCATGAGGTCTGCCTGCTGAGCGCTCATGCGCTCTGTCGTTGACCAGTTAAGGCCGAGCAAAAACGGCGGTATGCCGGTTCGCGCGATAAGCTGCTCGAGTATCTGCCGCACGGGCACCTCGCTGTCGAGGATCTGGTTATCCGCACCGATGACCTTGATATCAACGTCGCCCACGGCGACGAAATCGCGCACGGAGCCTGATTTTCCGCTCTGCATGGCCTCCGACCACTGCGAGGCTATCTGCTGAGCGCGCTCCTGAGCCGAGAACCTGTCGAGCGCGTCGCCCTGCGGCTTATAAACGACCGCAAACCGAACGTTTCCGGCGCGCTCCCAGTTGATGCCCAGCGACTGATATATCTTCAGCAGTATTCCGCACAGAAACGGCATGCTGCGCAGCATCGAAACGCCGTAGGGCGAGTCGGCCTCGGGATTAAACGGCGTAAACAGCAGAAGATTCTGATACCGAAACGGCGTCACGCAGCCGGTGTCGGACACGCCGCACAGCTCGAAGTCCAGCGGAGTTTTGCCCTCGCGTATCTGCACGTCGGCAACGTTTCCGCAGAGCACGGCGGCAATGTCGCGGTTGCCGTTTGCGACGATCTCGCCCACGGCGCGGCCGCAGGTTATCATCGAGTCAAGATACTGGGCAAGAAAGCTCTCAAGCCCCGTCTGCCCTCTGCCCACCGGCACCGTTCGGATAAATTCCGCAAGCGCCCTCTGCGCATTTTTATCCGCGCAGCTGACCTCGAAGCCGCCGGTGAGCCTTACGATCTTCATGATCGCCGCGTCCACCACCGGCACCGCCTCGCGGATCATGCGGTAAAGCCTTGTTTCCGCGCTGCCGAGCGGCACATAGCTGTCTATGAGACTAAACGGATGCGTCTGCGCACTGCGGAGCTGCACCCTCGGCGGAGCGGCCTTTTGTTTTGAAAACAGTTTCATATTCCTACCTTTCCACCCACGCAGCGCCCAAGCTCTGCGTAAGTTTTGAAATACCTGCGGCAAAATAGCGGATATCGTCCATTGCGTGGTCGTTCTGCTTCAGCGGCGCTTCCTTTCCGGCGCGCTCATCCCAGCGATACTGGTAAAACTCGCGCACCGTGTCGTTGCAGCCGCGGCAGATGCGGATGCGTCCGCTTTTGAGCAGCGAGGCCGTGAGCCGTATGCCGCGCAGAACATCGTTTTCCGCCTTCTCGACGCGAAAGCCCGCTCGTGAGAGCGCCTCGATAAAGCTTGCGGCCGAGGGATCGACGATAACTCTGTGCGGAACGGCTTCGCCGCAAAGCTCTGTAAGCGCCGCGACGTACTCCTCATCGGTTTTCTGCCTGCCTGTTTTCCGCCCGTCGTAGTAATACTCGCGCATGCGGTACCACGTCTGGCCGCACCTGCCCCACAGCCCGAAGGAGCTTGGATTTTTCGTGCCGTAGTCGCAGGATACGATGTATTCGCAGCAGCTCTCCGGCGCGTCGCACAGCATCTCCTCGCTGAAGAAGTCATACACTCTGCCCTCCGGCAGCACCCACTGGCCGAGGATGAACCGCCTGTAAAAATCGCCGCTGTACATTCGCTTATAGCGGTCGATTATCTTTTTTGACAGCGAGGGGTTATCCTCAAGCGTAAAGTGGATATACAGCGCGCGCCGCCGGTCGGCCTGACGTATCCATTCGCGGTAAAACCAGTGCTGCGGACTTTCGGGGTTGCAGTTGAACCATATCTTGCTCCCAGTCACCGAGCATCGGGCGCAGGCCTGCTCGACAAACGAGCGCGGCATCAAAACCACCTCGTCGAGCAGCGCTCCCGCAAGCGTCACGCCCTGGATAAGCGAGCCGGAGCTTTCATCCTTGCCGCCGAAGAGATAAAAACGGTTTTCCCGTCCGAGGTAGCTTATCTCGACGATCCCCTTTGAAACGAGATCGCGCACCGCAAAGCCGATATCGCGCAGCACCGGCAGCAGCGGCTCGATCATATTTCGCCTTATGCTGCTTTTTGCCTTGCCGCATATGCCGAAGCTTTGTCCGTCAAACCGGCGCATGGCCCAGCAGACAAAGGATATGCCCATGCACAGGGTCTTGCCCGAGCGCACCGCGCCGTCGCAGATCACGGCGTCGAGATCTCGGTAAGGGGATGCGTCGCTCCACCACGACAAAGCCTTCAGCTGGGTCGGCGAGAAAAAGTCAAACGTCATTGCTCTTTTCGCCCTCCAGAAGCCTTGCCGATTTGTCCAGCGCCGCGTAAAAGCCGCCGCCCTGAGCCTGCTGTGCCGCGGCTGCGGCATTGAGCTCTATAAGCTCCCTTATGATCGCAAGCTTGTTTACAAACTTCAGCTCCACCTCCCCTTTCGGTCCGCGTTTGATTTCGCTCAGCAGCGAAAGGTCGAGTCCCTCAAGCTCGGATATATCCTCTGCGCCGAGATAAAGCAGCTTCACGGCGTCGTTCGGCGAGGACACCGCAAGCCTTTCGAGAAGCTTATCCGCATCGGCGGATCTTTTCTTATTCATAAAATTCACCTCTCACCCATAGGCTGTTTTCGGGCAAAACTTGTACGTTTGCGTACAAGTAAAAAAATATGCAGCCGAAAAATTTTTTCGACTGCATGCTTTCCGTACTTTATTTAATTATTTGCCGAAATGTTGCCCGGCCGCAATATTCTTAAAAAAGAAAAAGTCCGACGGAAAAACCGTCGGACAAATGTCGGCCTAAGTACCCCGCCGTGCCGTTGGGGTTCGATTATAACCTGCACATGAAAGCAGGTGGGTCGCCTAAGTTCTGTTTCTCTGCTTCCAACGTCCGGCCAAGGCCGGGAGGCCTGCAATCCGCAGATTCAAATCGGCATCCCTTATTAAAAATGTGGGTTTAACGAACCCGAAGTCAATATGACAAACCGCGAACACGGCAGGGCAAGCTTTTTAATCATACTATACTCAGTTCACGCGGAACATATGAGCATAATTACCGTCTTACTCCTCGTCGTCTTCCTCGGCCTCGAAAATGGTTATAAACATATTGTGTACCTCTTCGAGCTTCTCTTCGTCGTCGATGGATTCAAACAGCTCGTCGCCGTTTTCGTCCTCGGTGACGCTCAGGAGTATAAGGCCGTAATCGGGGTCGTCCTCGTCCATATCCGCCGGGAGAAATGCGGAAAACGTCTCGCCGTTGTAATCGATAGTATCAAGCAGCTCAAGGTTAAACTCGTTGCCGTCATCATCTATTATAGTCATGAAATCATTGCCGAATTCTTTGCTCATGTTTGTTTCCTCCTGTGTTGTTGTGTCCTTATTCTACCCTACACAGGCTCATAAATCAAGTATTAGTGTCCGTCTCTTGTCAGCTTATGAGCTAAGATCCTCCAGCAGCGACAGAAGCTCCTCGCGCGTGCCGGCCTCGATGCCGGTTCTGAGCTTTTCGCGGTCAACGTTGTTGAGCGTTTCCGTCGGAATATCTGTCACGGTCTTCGGTGTCTGCCGTCCGTCCTCAAAAACGGCGATATAGCCCTGCCAATCGCGCAGACAGTAGCCCTGCTTTGCTGCTGCCGCAAGGCTTACGTTTTTGTCCGGCTCGCCGCTGTTTTCGGCATTGCCCACGCTTTTCACCGCCGCGCTGCCCGTTATCACCGCCGCCGCGGCGAGAAAACACAGCAGCAGCTTTTTAAATGTATTTTTCATTTTGTTTCACGCTCCTTTCATCTTATTATCTCCATATACGTCAAAAACAAATACCTGCGCCGGAGAAATCTTTACAAATTATCCACGCTTACTTGACATAATATGATATAATGATAATTCAGATAAAATTAGATTATTGCGCCTATTGAATATTTTACTCGGCTCATAACGATTTGACACATAACACTCGCAAGGAGGTGTTACCCAATGGATATTGCCAAGGAGCCCGGCACCGAAAAACGCAGCGGCAAGGCCGGCCGCATTTTGGGCATAATCGGAACGATCCTGCTCATCGGCGTCGTGACGGGGCTTATCTTCGTGTGCATCTTTGCATTCTATGTAAAGACCTGCATCACGCCGAGCCTCGATCTGGATCTTAATGATTTCACGCTCAATCAGTCCAGCATTATCTATTACAAGGATGCAAACGGAGATTATCAAAAGCTGACGACCGTCAGCAGCAGCGAAAACCGCATCTGGGTGGACGGGGATCAGATTCCTCAGCACATGAAGGATGCGCTCGTCGCCATCGAGGACAAGCGCTTTTACACGCATAAGGGCGTTGACTGGTTCCGAACGGCGCACGCGGCGCTTAACATGTTCACCGGCGGCTCGACCTTCGGCGGCTCGACGATAACCCAGCAGCTTATCAAGAACCTCACCCAGCAGGATGATATCACCGTTCAGCGAAAGCTTCTGGAGATATTCCAGGCGCTGGACTTTGAGAAGAAATACGATAAGCAGGAGATACTCGAGTGGTATCTCAACGCCGTGTATTTCGGCGAAGGCTGCTACGGCGTACAGACGGCGGCGCAGACCTATTTCGGTAAGGACGCAAAGGATCTCACCATTGCCGAGGCCGCGTCCATTGTCGGCATAACTAACCTGCCGACTTATTACGACCCGTTCTACAGCGTTGAGAACAATAAGGAACGTCAGGAAAACGTCCTGCGCGAGATGTATAAGCAGGGCTACATCAACAAGTCGGAGTATGAAGAGGCGGTAAATCAGGAGCTCGACTTTGTCCGCGGTGAAAACTCACCCAGCAGCTCCAGCACCTATACCTACTACGAAGAAGTCGTCCTCTCTGACGTTATCACCGACCTTGCCGAGGCAAAGGGCATCAGCCGCGTCGCGGCAAGCCAGCTTGTCCACAACGCAGGATACGAGATCTATGCCTGCATCGATAAGGACATTCAGGCGAAGGTCGATGCGATCTACACAAATCTCGACCAGCTGCCCAAGGCTCAAAACGGCACAAAGTCGCAGCTTCAGAGCGGCATCGTCATCATCGACCAGTACACAGGCGAGATCAAGGCCCTCTCCGGCGGCACGGGCGAGAAGAAGATCAGCTACGGACTCAACAGAGCCACCGGCACCACAAGACCGCCCGGATCGTCCATTAAGCCTATCGCGGTCTACGGCCCGGCCGTCGAGTACGGACTGATAAGCCCCTCGACGCTGGTGCTCGACGAAGATAACACTCACGTTCAGCTCGCGCATACCTCGTGGTATCCGAAAAATTCGCCGAACAAATACGACAAAGTCATCACGATATTAACGGCGCTTCAGAAATCCAAGAACACCGTTTCCGCACAGATCATGGATAAGCTCACCCCCTCGGCAGCGCTTGAGTTCCTGCGCAATCGCCTCGGCGTGACGAGCCTTGTCGATGCCGACGCAGACTATGCGGCAATGGCGCTCGGCCAGCCGAGCTACGGCATGACCGTGCGCGAGATGGCGCAGGCGTACACCGCTCTTGCAAACGACGGCGTTTTCACCTATTCGCGCACCTATTCCATGGTCAAGGACCGCAGCGGCAAGATAATCCTCGATAATCAGCCCAAAACCATTCAGGCCTTCTCGCAGGAGACGGCACGCACCATGACCTATATGCTCAACAATGCCGCGACCTACGGCACCGGCCATGAATCGCGCCTTAGCAACATGCCCGTTGCAGGCAAGACCGGCACCACCACCTCCAACCGCGACCGCTGGTTCTGCGGATACACTCCGTATTACACATGTGCGGTCTGGACGGGATACGATACGCCAGAAACAATGTCCTTCTACGGCAACCCTGCAACGCAGATCTGGCAGAAGGTCATGGCTTCCATCCACGCCGATCTTCCCTATAAGGACTTCAAGATATCCTACGGCGGCTCGCCGACCGGCGTCTTCGGAACGCGCGAGGAGCTTGAGGATCAGGCTTTGACCGAGGAAGAGCGTCAGAAGAAGGAAGAGGAAGAGAAGAAAAAGCAGGAAGAAGAGAACAAGAAGAACAACGATGACAACACCGGCGGCAATACCGGCGATAACACCGGCACCGACGATATCTTCGCAAACTTCCGCGATCTCTTCTAAGCAAGAAGGAGGAATTACTTTGGCAAACAAACCGCTTGAATACAAAGGTCATCCCCTGCAGCGTGCAGGAAACATAGTCTATTACGGCAGCATGTCCGACAAATACGTCATCATGCTCCAGATCATGGGCACCAAGAAGGTCAAGGATCTTGACGTTGCCACGAAGGTATCCGTCCAGCTCCAGCTCACCGATCCCTCCGTCAAGTCCCGTGACCGCATCGTCAAGAAAAGCGAAAAGGACGGCTTCTGGGCGGCAATGGATGTTGCAAGTGTCTGGCTCGACAGGGCTTTGGCTGCAAAATAACCATAAAAACTTAAAAGCAGACGGTTTAGGCCGGCTGCTTTTTGTTATAATTTTGCCTAAGATAGATATAGAATTTGAAGAAATTTTATATTATAATATGCAATGTTAGTTCATAGGTCTGCGGTGCAGGCAAAAAATTGAATTCTGGGAGGAAAAAATGAAGAAAGTACAGTTTACGGAAACCGTGCTTCGTGACGCAAACCAGTCACTTATTGCGACAAGGCTTCCCTATGACAAGTTCGAGCCCATCCTCGAAAAGATGGATCAGGCCGGATTCTACTCCGTTGAATGCTGGGGCGGTGCAACCTTCGACGTCTGCCTGCGCTTTCTCAACGAGGATCCGTGGGAGCGTCTGCGCAAGATCCGCGCAAAAATGCCCAACACCAAGCTCCAGATGCTTCTGCGAGGCCAGAACATCCTCGGCTACAAGCATTATCCCGACGATGTCGTCCGCCGCTTCGTGCGTGCATCGGTCAAAAACGGCATCGATATCATCCGCATATTCGACGCACTTAACGATACCGACAATCTGAAGGTCGCTATCGAAGAGACTATCAAGCAGGGTGCAATGGCATCCGGCACGATCTCCTACACCACCAGCCCCGTGCACACGACGGCAAAGTTTGTTGAGATGGTCAAGGAGCTCAAGCAGATGGGCGTAAGCTCTATCTGCATAAAGGACATGGCCGGCATCATGACTCCTAAGAGCGCATACGACCTCGTTTCCGGCATAAAGGACGCCGTTGACCTGCCCGTCGTTCTGCACACCCACTGCACCACCGGCCTTGCATTCATGACCTACCTCAAGGGCATCGAAGCCGGCGCAGACGTTATCGACACTGCTATATCTCCCTTCTCCGGCGGCACCTCGCAGCCCGCTACCGAGACGCTTTACTATGCGCTCAAGGAGCTCGGCTACGACGTTGCGCTCGATGAGAAGATCCTTATAGAAATGGCAAATTTCTTCAAGCCCATCCGCAACGATTACCTCGCTGACGGTACACTCAACCCCATCTCCATGACCACCGACACTCAGTGCCTTACCTATCAGATTCCCGGCGGCATGCTCTCGAACCTGCTCAGCCAGCTGAAGATGATGAACGCACTGGACAAGTTTGAGGAAGCGCTCGTCGAAACTCCGCGCGTGCGCAAGGACATGGGCTATCCTCCCCTCGTCACCCCGACCAGCCAGCTCGTCGGCTCGCAGGCGGTTCAGAACGTGCTCGCAGGCGAGCGCTATAAGAACGTCGGCGCCGAGATAAAGGCCTACTGCCGCGGCGAATACGGCAGAACTCCGGCTCCCATCGACGAGGAAGTCCGCGCAAAGATCCTCAACGGCGAAAAACCCATTGAGGGCCGCTATGCCGACACTCTTCCGACCGACACCTATGAAAAGGCCGCCGAGCACCTCGGCGACACCGCCAAGTGCGAAGAGGATGTCCTCAGCTACATCGCATTCCCCCAGGTTGCGGAGAACTTCTTTGAAAAGCGCCGCGAGGCAGAAGAAAAGGTCGTCCGCTACACCATTACCGAAGCCTGAGGAGGTTTAGACGATGAGTGATCTGATAAACATTTCCTTCGGCGATGCCGCGCTTACGGCTCTGCTGGGCTATCTTGTCGTTTTCTTCGGCCTTGTTCTTCTGATGGTCGTCGTTATCATAATGGGCAAGATCATGGTCAGCCGCGCAAACAAGGCAAAGGCGGCGGCGCCTGCCGCTCCTGCCGAGTCTGCCGCACCGGCTCCCGAAGCTCCTGCCGCTCCCGGCTCTGCCGGCGAGCTGAAGCTGTATGACACCGATCCGAAGGACGCAGCAATGATAATGGCCATCGTCGCCGACGCGCTCGGCAAGCCCATTAACCAGCTCCGCTTTATTTCCATCAAGGAGGTCAAGGAAGATGAAGTATAAGGTAACTTTAAATAACAGAACTTACGAGGTCGAGGTCGAAGAGGGCAAAGCAATGCTCATCGATGAGTACGAGGCCTATGCTCCTGCCGCTCCCGCACCCGTTGCGGCGGCTCCCGTCGCAGCAGCTCCGGCCGCTGCCCCTGCCGCTCCTGCCGCACCTGCCGGTGCAGCCCTTGCAGCAGGCGAGGTCGTAAAAAGCCCCATGCCCGGCAACATTCTCAAGATCAATGTTTCGCAGGGACAGAAGGTCAACGAGGGCGACGTGCTTATCGTCCTCGAAGCCATGAAAATGGAAAACGAGATCGTCGCAACCAAGTCCGGCACCGTCGCTCAGATCGTCACGGCAAAGGGCGCAGTAGTCGAGACCGGTGCTCCTCTTGTTGTCATAGCATAAGGAGGTAACGGATGGACATTCTGGGTACTCTCCAAAAGCTTTCGATGGAATCCGGCTTCGCCGCGTTTTTCGTCACCGACGGCGGCTGGAAAAACCTCATCATGATAATCATTGCCTTTGTGCTCCTGTACCTTGGCATAGTCAAAAAATTTGAGCCCCTGCTGCTGTGCGGTATAGCCTTCGGCTGCCTGCTGACAAACCTGAGCTACTTCATCGGCATGGGCGAGAACGCGCTGTATCACCCCGAGCTGTGGGAGGCATTCCTCGATGAGGCAAGCCCCTATTATCACAGCTACGGCCATGTAATGTCGAACGCCGGCCTGCTCGACTTCTTCTACATCGGCGTAAAGGCCGGCATTTATCCCTCGCTTATCTTCCTCGGTGTCGGCGCGATGACCGACTTCGGACCGTTGCTGGCTAACCCCAAGAGCCTGCTTCTCGGCGCTTCGGCTCAGCTCGGCGTTTTCGTCGCATTCCTCGGCGCTATCGCTCTGGGCTTCACAGGTCCCGAGGGCGCTTCCATCGGCATCATCGGCGGCGCAGACGGCCCGACCGCAATATTCTTAACAACAAAGCTTGCGCCTCATCTGTTAGGACCTATCGCCATTGCGGCATATTCCTACATGGCTCTGATCCCGCTCATTCAGCCGCCTCTTATGAAGCTTTGCACAACAAAGGAAATGCGCGAGGTGAAAATGGAGCAGGCGCGTGAGGTCTCCAAGGCCGAGAAGATCATCTTCCCGATCGTTGTCGCAACCTTCGTCATTCTGCTTCTGCCCTCGACCGCTCCGCTGGTCGGCTGCCTGATGCTCGGCAACCTCTTCCGTGAGTGCGGCGTGACCGACCGTCTGTCGGATACCGCTCAGAACGCGCTGATGAACATCGTAACCATCTTCCTTGCGACCTCAGTCGGCGCAACGATGGTCGCTCAGAACTTCCTGAGCGGCGCAACGATCAAGATCATTATCCTCGGTCTGTGCGCATTCGCCATCTCTACCATCGGCGGTCTGCTCGGCGGCGTTGTCATGTACTACGCCTCCGGCAAGAAGATCAACCCCCTCATCGGCTCTGCCGGTGTTTCCGCAGTCCCCATGGCCGCACGCGTTTCCCAGGACGTCGGCAGAAAGTACAACAAAACAAACTTCCTGCTCATGCACGCAATGGGCCCCAACGTTGCCGGCGTTATCGGCTCCGCTATCGCAGCAGGCTTCCTGCTTTCTGTCTTCGGCGGCTGATAGATCTATCTTTTCAAGGCATGTGTCATACGGCACATGCCTTTTTCTTTTTCATTAAATGTGAAAAAATTATCTTTTTGCGCAGCAAGGCTATTGACAATGCGCCGCAATGCGCATATAATCTAAAACACTTGTTACAAAACACCTGTTTTAAAACGTCAGTTTTAATTCAAGGAGAGATCTTAATGCCGCCGAAACCCAAATTTTCAAAAGAAGAGATAATAGATGCCGCGCTCGATATCGTAAGCAGGGACGGAGTCGCGGCGCTCACTGCGCGCGAGCTTGGCGAAAAGCTCGGCAGCTCGTCAAGCCCTATCTTCACCGTTTTCAAAAGCATGGATGAGGTCATGCAGGCTATCCGCGACGAAGCAAAGCGGCGGTATGACAAATACGTCAGCCGTGCACGCGACTACTATCCGTCGTTTAAGGCCATCGGCATTCTCATGCTGCGTTACGCCAAGGAGCAGCCGAAGCTCTTTCAGCTTCTGTTCATGACCGAAAATGCGCAGGCGCGGCGTTTTGACGATGTTTTCGATGCTTTGGGCGAAACGGCAAAGCTGTGCATAGAGTTTGTCACAGACGACTACGGCCTCACGGAAGAGCAGGCGCGCTTTTTGTTCCAGTACGTCTGGACATTCACCTATGGTGTGAGCGCAATGAGTGCAACGGGAATGTGTGATTTTTCCGAGGATGAGCTTATAAGCATGCTCGGCAACGAATTCATGTCCGTCATGAGCTTTATAAAGTCCGGCATGTACGGCAAGGCCATGACCGATATCCGCCCCATTAAGCGCGGCGACGGCGCGCTGCCCGACACCCGGAGCTTTGACGAACCGGCCTAAGCTCTGCCGATGTGCGCATGTTTGCCTTTTTGTTGCCCTTGTGTTGTACTTTAGTGTCAAAATCGCCATTATCGAAGCAAAAAACGCCCTGCGCAACCAATAGCAACCGCCGGTTGACACATTTTCCGCCTGGCTTTATTGCCTGCAACCGCAAAAAATGTTACTGTCAGCACACAATCCAACTGACAGGAGGAAATCAACCATGATACTCGCAGACAAAATCATCGATCTACGCAAAAAGGCCGGATGGTCGCAGGATGAGCTTGCGTCAAAGCTCAACGTAACGCGCCAGTCCGTTTCCAAATGGGAGGGCGCACAGTCGATTCCGGATATGGAGCGCATCGTCCGGATGAGCAGGCTATTCGGCGTGACAACGGACTATCTTTTAAAAGACGAGCTTGAGACCGAGGAGTTTTCCTCCGCCGATGCCGACACCGGCACCTCACTGCGCCGCGTGAGCATGGAGCAGGCGTCAAATTATCTGGCGCTGCGCAAGGCAGCCGCGCCGAGGATAGCCCTTGCAACGCTTTTGTGCATCGTCTCGCCGATCGTTCTGATCGTCCTTGCATGCGCGTGCGAGTCCTCTTATTTCGGCATAAGCGAGGACGCCGCGGCCGGTATCGGACTTTGCGTTATGTTCTGCATCGTTGCCGCCGCAGTGGTCATCTTCATCCGCACCGGCCACGCATCGGCCGAGTTTGAATTTCTCGAAAAAGAAGAGTTTGAGACCGAATACGGCGTTGCAGGCATGGTAAAAGAGCGCAAAAAGGAATTCGGTGAGCAGTATTCGCGCCTGAACGCCGTCGGAACGGCGCTGTGCATACTCTCGGTCCTGCCGATCTTCGCTTCCCTCGCGTTTTCTGCGCCCTATATATGGGCAGGCATTTCCGTCGCAGCGCTTCTGCTTATTGCCTCGTTCGGCTGCTATGCCTTCATACGCGCAGGAGTTTACAACGCGGCAATGGATAAGCTTCTCGAGGAGGGCGACTACACGCGCGAGAACAAGCGCAAAAACTCCGTTTTCGGCGCGATAAGCACGGCCTACTGGCTCGTTGTCACGGCGCTTTTCCTCTACCTCAGCTTTGGTCCGAGCGGCAACGGTCAGCCCGGCACGCTGTGGTATATCTGGGCCGTCGCCGGCGTTCTGTACGGCGCGATCGTTGCATTTAAAAACGTTTTTGTCCGCAAAGGCGGCAAGAGATAGGAGCTTATATGGAACAGCATATAATTGAAATATCACATCTGAATAAAAGCTTCGGCGGCATAAAGGCCGTAAGCGATCTTTCGTTTCATGTGCGGCGCGGCGAGCTTTTCGCATTTCTCGGCGTCAACGGCGCCGGAAAGAGCACGACCATATCCATCATGTGCGGCCAGCTCAAGGCCGACAGCGGCAGCGTCATCATAAGCGGCCACGATGCCGACCGCGACATTGCGCAGATAACGCGCAAGCTCGGCGTCGTGTTCCAAAGCAGTGTGCTTGATAAGCCGCTGTCGGTGCGCGATAATCTTGAAAGCCGCGCTGCGCTTTACGGCATAACGGGCGCGGAGTTTGAAAAAAGGCTCGGTGAGCTGTGCGAGCTTCTTGAGCTTTCCGAGCTTCTTGACCGCAGCGTCGGCAAGCTCTCCGGCGGTCAGCGCCGCAGGATAGACATTGCCCGTGCCCTGCTGCACAGGCCGGAGATCCTGATTCTCGACGAGCCGACCACCGGCCTCGACCCGCAGACGCGCAGGCTCCTGTGGAGCGTTGTGCGCTCGCTGCGCGAGAAAGAAAACATGACCGTTTTCCTAACGACGCACTATATGGAGGAGGCCGCCGACGCGGACTATGTCGTTATTCTCGACAGCGGCCGCATAGCAGCCGAGGGCACGCCCCTTGCTCTTAAAAACGCGTACACCGGCGACTACATAACTTTTTACGGCGCGCAGCCCGAGGCACTGAGCGCTCTGGGGCTTGAATATGAAGCTCTGCGCGATGCGTACAGAGTATCCGTTGCAAACACCGCCCAGGCTACAAAGCTCATAACGGAGCATCCCGAGCTTTTCGTCGATTACGAGATAACCAAGGGCAAAATGGACGATGTTTTCCTCGCCGTGACCGGCAAGGCTCTTTCGGGAGGTGGCGATTCATGAAAACGCTTTTAATTCTCACAAAGCGCAACTCAAAGCTCTTTTTCAAGGACAAGGGCATGTTCTTTTCCTCGCTGATTACTCCGGCGATACTGCTGGTTTTGTATGTAACGTTTTTGTCCAACGTCTATCGCGACAGCTTTTTATCCGCGCTGCCCGAGGGCTTTTCGCTTTCCGACAGCATCATCGACGGCGTTGTCGGCGGTCAGCTTGCCTCGTCGCTGCTGGCGGTCTGCTGCGTCACCATTGCGTTCTGCTCAAACCTTTTAATGATCCAGGACAAGGTCACAGGCTCTGTTCGCGACCTCACCGTAACGCCGGTAAAGCGCAACGTGCTTGCAATGGGCTACTTTGCCTCGTCCGCTCTCGTCACGCTCATCGTGTGCCTCGTCACCTGCGGCATATGCTTTGCGTATCTTGCCGCTATCGGCGGATGGTTTTTAAGCGGCGGCGACATTGCGCTTATACTTCTGGATGTTTTCCTGCTTACGCTGTTCGGCACGGCGCTTTCGTCCTGCCTGCACTATTTTCTCACGACTCAGGGGCAGCTTTCGGCCGTCGGAACGCTTGTAAGCGCAGGCTACGGCTTTGTATGCGGCGCGTATATGCCCATGTCGAACTTCCCCGTCGGGCTTCAGAAAGCATTGTCATTTCTCCCCGGCACCTACGGCACGAGCCTGCTGCACAATCACTGGATGCGCGGCGCGCTCGACGAAATGGGCAGCAGCGGCGTACCCTCGCAGGTGATCTGCGCGATACGCGACGGCATCGACTGCAACATTTATTTTTCCGGCAAGGCCGTCTCCGAGCCTGCAATGTTTCTGATCGTTGCCGGTTCGGTGCTTGTCGTAACGGCAATTTACATCCTCATAAACGCACTGTGCCGCCCGAGATACGGAGACAGATGACAAGCAAGAAATAAACGCACTTAACGCCTTAACGCACTGAAAAAAGGAGATAGAAACATGCTCGATATCAAAGGACTTACAAAATGCTACGGCGAGAAAAGGGCTGTCGATGACCTCAGCCTGCACATAGCCCCCGGAACGATCTACGGCTTTATCGGCCACAACGGTGCCGGTAAGACGACGACGCTCAAATCCGTTGTCGGCATCCTCGATTTTGACGAGGGCGAGATACGCATTAACGGCGTTTCCGTCAAGGATGATCCCATCGCGTGCAAGAAGGTACTTGCTTATATTCCCGATAACCCCGATCTGTACGAATACATGACGGGCATAAAGTATCTGAACTTCATTGCCGACATTTTCGGCGTAAGCCCCGAGGACAGAAAGGCGCGCATCGAAAAATACGCAGACCTTTTCGAGCTGACAAAGGACCTGGCTCAGCCCATTTCCGCTTACTCGCACGGCATGAAGCAAAAGCTTGCCATCATTTCGGCATGGATACACGCGCCCAAGCTCATCATCATGGATGAGCCGTTTGTCGGCCTTGACCCGAAGGCCGCGCACATCCTCAAGGGCATGATGCGCGAGCTGTGCGACGAGGGCGGCGCGATATTCTTCTCTACCCACGTTCTCGAGGTCGCCGAAAAGCTCTGCGATCAGGTCGCCATCATAAAGGGCGGCAAGCTCATCCGCTCGGGCACGATGAGCGAGGTCAAGGGAGATGACAGTCTGGAGGAAGTATTCCTTGAGCTGGAGGATGAGTCATGCTGAAAATTCTTCTGAAAAAGCAGCTTTACGAGCTTAACAGCAGCTTTTTCTACGACCGCAAAAAGGGCAAGGCGCGCGCGAAATCGACGAGCATCCTGTTCATCGTTCTGTACGCGCTGCTGATGATCGTCGTCATAGGCGGCATGTTCGCCGCGATGTCTTTCATGCTGTGCAAGCCCTTTGTCGGTCTGGGACTTGACTGGCTGTATTTTGACATGATGACGCTTATGGCGCTGTTCCTCGGCGTTTTCGGCGGCGTTTTCAACACATATTCAAGTCTTTACAAGGCAAAGGACAACGACCTTATGCTCTCGCTGCCCGTGCCGACGAAGTACATTCTCCTGTCGCGTCTTATGGGCGTGTACCTCATGGGGCTTATGTTCAGCGCCGTTGTCATGCTTCCGGCGATCATTGTTTATTTCATCGTCGCAAAGCCCGCATTCGCCGGAGTTTTCGGCAGCATCCTGCTTACGATCCTTGTGAGCGTTTTCGTTTTCATCCTCTCCTGCCTGCTCGGTTGGGTGGTCGCGAGGGTGAGCGTTCATCTCAAGAGCAAGTCGCTCATCGTCGTTATCATCTCGCTTGTTTTCTTCGGCCTTTACTACTTTGTGTGCTTTAACGCCTATGATCTTATCGAGCAGCTTGTCCTGAACGCCGTGACCGTCGGCGAAAAGCTCATGAGCTCGGCATATGTCCTGTACATCATCGGCGACTGCGGCGCAGGCGGCTGGCTGTCGATGCTCTACACGACCCTTGCCGTTGCCGTACTGTTTATCCTCACCTATCGCATTCTCGCGCGCAGCTTTATCAAAATTGCAACGACCTCCGACAAGGTCGCAAAGCGCGAATACCGCTCGCAGACGGCTAAAATGCGCAGCACATCCTCCGCGCTTCTGCACCGCGAGCTTTCGCATCTGCTCTCAAGCCCGACATATATGCTAAACTGCGCCCTCGGCACGCCTATACTCATTATTGCCGGTGCATTTTTGCTCATAAAGGGTGCGGACATTATAGCAATATTTGAAATGTTCACTCTTCCCGACGGCTTTTTTACCGCCCTGCTCGCATTCGGCGTATGCGTCCTCGGCGCGATGAACGATATGACCGCCCCCTCCGTTTCGCTTGAGGGTAAGGGACTTTGGATAGCGCAGTCGCTGCCTGTGCAACCCAAGGCCGTCCTCCACGCGAAGCTCAGGCTCCACATGCTTTTTACGGTCATCCCCGAGCTGTTTTGCAGCGCGTGCATCTGCATCGTGTTCCGCCCCGACTTCGTCTCCGGCCTGCTGTGCGTCATTCTGCCGCCGGTGTTCACGCTGTTTATAGCCGCGTTCGGCCTGATAATTAACCTCAAAAAGCCCAACCTCAACTGGCAGACCGAGGCCATCGCCGTCAAGCAGAGCATAGGTGTTCTCATCGCGATGTTCGGCGGCTGGGTGATCGCGGCAGTTCTCGGCATTGCCTACTATCTGCTGTACGCGGTTATCGGCTCAACGCTGTTTTTGTGCATCGCAGTCGTGCTGCTTGCGCTTTTGTCCGCGCTGGAGCTTAAATGGATAAACACACGCGGCAGCGAGATATTCAGGTATCTGTGATGAAGGATATTTTAAACAAGCTGCTCATCATAGCAAGCATCGGTCTTGCCGCAGCAGGCGCTATATTCCTCGTCATATCCTTCACCGGAAAATTCGACGGCACATGGCCGCTCGCGGCCTCGCTTATCTGCATAGTGCTTTCAAATATCTTCAATATTATCCGAATCAGGCTGGGTAAATGAAAAAATTCCGTATCTTTTCGATACGGAATTTTTTCATTTCAGCGTGTCAAAAAAGTCTTTGACTTTTTTGCACGCTTCAAAAACGCCACATTTTTTGTGAAAACAGGTTTTCACGAAAAATCTCGCTACGCTCGTCAAAAAGCCTGATAAATCAGGCGTTTTTGATGGCTATTAATCCAATTTCGAGTGGGGCCTTTGCCCCCTCGAGCTCCCCTGCTACTCTATTATCTTTCTTTTGCAGCATAGTTTTTCGACAGCCTGAAATGAAAAAATTCCGTATCTTTTCGATACGGAATTTTTTCATTTATTTTATTTCGGGTTTACAGGCCGTATTCTTCGGCAAGCTTTCTGAACGCCGGCAGCGAATTCTCAGCCGTTTTTTCGGACACGCAGTAGGCAAGGCGCGCATAGCCTGCAACGCCGAAGCTGTCCGACGGGACAAGTAGTATCTCAAACTTTTTGGCCTTTTCGCAAAATTCCCCGGCGCTGTCGCCCTTTGGCGCTTTTATAAACAGATAAAACGCGCCGTCCGGCTTTACGCAGTCAAAGCCCATGCCGGACAGGGCATCATACAGCGTGTCGCGATTTTTGGCATAGCTCGTGATATCCGGCCGGACATCAGCGCACTGTGCGAGCATGTGCTGCATAAGGCTCGGCGCGCAGACATAGCCCAGCGCTCTGCCTGCTCCGCACACTGCCGCGAAAACCTCCGCGCTGTCCTTGACACAGGGCGGTACCATTATATAGCCGAGGCGCTCGCCCGGCAGCGACAGGGACTTAGAGTAGGAATAGCAGACGATCGTGTTGGGGTAAATGTTCGGAACGAACGGAACCTCAACATCACCGTAAACAAGCTCGCGGTAAGGCTCGTCGGCAATGAGGTAAATGCTCTTTCCCTTTTCCTCCTGCGCGGCCCGAAGGATCTTGGACATGACTCTGAGCGTCTGCTCGCTGAGTATCGCGCCCGAGGGGTTGTTCGGCGAGTTTATGATAACTGCCGCAACGCCCTGCTCGACCGCGTTTTCAAACGCCGCCATGAACGGCTGCATATCGTCCCCTGCCGGCGGAACTATCAGTACATCCGCTCCGGCATTTTCGGCAAACACCTTGTATTCCGGGAAAAACGGCGCAAGCACCGCGACCTTCTCGCCCTCGGAAACAAGGGCCGACATGACTATCGACAGCGACGAGGAAGCGCCGGAGGTCAGGTAAATGCTCTCGGCCGGTATATCATATCCGGCTCTTTTGCTCTCCTGCGCCGCGGCAGCCTTGCGCGCGGTCATTGCGCCGGGGGCTGCCGTGTATCCGTGCAGGGCTAGGCTCTCCTCGTTTTGGAGAAGCTCGATAAGCGTGTTTTTCACCTTTTCGGGCGTCGGAACATTGGGATTTCCTATGCTGAAATCAAAAACATTTTCGCTGCCTATCTCGCTGCGGCGCGCGTCGCCGTAGGCTGCGATGGCGCGTATGGCCGAATCGCTTTTGCCGAGTGCAAGCATTTTCTTCGCTATCATGGTGCTGCTCCTTTCCGATTTATCGTGTGTGTTGTTTTATCTGAGGTCTGCCAGCTCGTATATAAGTCTCTCGGTCTTATCCCAGCCGATGCAGGCGTCGGTGATGCTCTTGCCGTAAACTCCGCCGTCGGGCTTCTGGTTGCCGTCCTCGATGTAGGACTCGATCATAAGTCCCTTGACCAGGTGCAGGATATCGTCCGAGTGGCGCGTGCTGTGAAGGATCTCCTTTGCAATGCGCGGCTGCTCGTCCCACTGCTTGCCGGAGTTTGAGTGGTTCGTATCGATAACGACCGCCGGGTTTTTAAGGCCGCTTTTTGCGTAAAGCTCGCACAGAAGCTTGATATCCTCGTAGTGATAGTTGGGTATCGTTCTGCCGTATTTGTTTGACGAGCCGCGCAGGATCGCGTGTGCAAGCGGATTGCCCTTGCTCTGCACCTCCCAGTTTGAGTAAACGAAGGTGTGCGGATGCTGGGCGGCGGTGATGGAGTTCATCATAACGGAAAGATCGCCGCTGGTGGGGTTTTTCATGCCGACAGGCAGATCAAGGCCGCTTGCAGTGAGCCTGTGCAGCTGGTTTTCGGCGGATCTTGCACCGACCGCAACATAAGAGAGCATGTCCGACAGGTAGTGGTGGTTTTCGGGATACAGCATCTCGTCTGCGCAGGAAAAGCCCGTTTCGGCAATCACCTTCATGTGCATTTTGCGTATCGCTATAAGGCCGCGCAGCATATCCGGCGAGCTGTTCGGGTCGGGCTGATGGAGCATACCCTTGTAGCCGTCGCCGGTGGTGCGGGGCTTATTGGTGTAAACGCGCGGAACGATGAGTATCTTGTCGGCCACCTTCTCCTGAACCGTGCGCAGGCGCGAAATGTAGTCGAGCACCGAGTCCTCGCGATCGGCAGAGCACGGGCCTATGACGAGCAGCAGTCTGTCGTCCTCGCCGGTGAATATTTTTCTGAGCGCCACATCGGTGATCTTTTTTCTCTCGGCAAGCTCGGGGGTTATCGGGTACATTTCCTTTATCGCCTGCGGCGTGGGCATTTTTCTTTTGAATTCCATGTTCATGACTCATCATCCTCTTTTTTAACATCAAAATATTTTCTGCGCTCTGTGGAAAGGCGCATCATCTGACGTATCGTTTCGCGGTCTCCGTTTGCTATGCTGTTGCGCATAAGCTCGAACTTTTCGGAGAAAAGATCCATCTGGCGAACAAGCTCGTCACGGTTGAGCAAAAACAGCTCGCTCCACATTTCATCGTTTATTTTTGCAATGCGCGTAAGGTCGCGGAACGAGTCGCCCGTGTAATCGACAAGGTGGTGCGAATCCTTGCACACCATAAGCGAAACCGCGATGCAGTGCGCAAGCTGCGAGAGGAAGCCGATCATCTCGTCATGCTTTTCCGGCGTAAGCTCCGCTATCATGCGAAAGCCCATTATTCTGCCAAGCTCCTTGCAGGTCTCGATGGCCTCGGGCGTATTCTTATCCGTGGGCGTTACGATGTAGTTTGCGCCCTCGAATATCTCCATGCGCGCGTTTTCAACGCCGCTGCACTCGCGGCCGGCCATGGGGTGCGCGCCGATGTACTCAAGGTCCGGCCGCAGCATGTTCTGAATTTTATAAATTATGCTGCATTTTACGCCGGTAACGTCGCTTATAAGCGCGTTGGGCTTAATGTACTGCTGATATTTTTCTATCCACTCGACGAACGCATGCGGATACATTGCAAAAACCAGCAGGTCAAACTGCCCGATGTATTCGGGGTCGATCTCGGCTCTGCCGTGCTTTATTATCCCCTCGCGCAGGGCATAGTCTATCGTCTCCTGCCGCCGTGCGACGGCGCCGACCTCAAAGCCGTGCGAGGTGAGCGACTCGGCGTAGCTGCCGCCCATAAGGCCAAGGCCGAGTATAAGTATTTTCGTGTTTTTATCAAGCTTCATATTCTGCCTCCAAACCGAGGGAACTGAGTGCGTCAAAGTAATTCGGATAGCTCTTGCGCACCGCCTGAGCACCGTCAATAACGCCGCCTGTTATGCTGCACAGTATCGTCAGCGCCATGACTATGCGGTGGTCGTTGTGCGACGAAAGCTCCCTGTCCGGCGCGCTTATCCTCCCCGGCTTTATTGTTACGCTGTTTTCGTGCAGCTCGGTCTTGATGCCGAAGGCTTCAAGCTCCTGCGCCATAACGGCGGCTCGGTCGCTCTCCTTTATCCGCAGCCTGCGCGTTCCTGTAAAGCGCGCTCCGTTCCCTGTAGCCGCTGCCAGAGCAAACAGCACCGGGCCGAGGTCGGGGCAATTTGAAATGTCAAGCTCCGCGCCGGGCCGTGTAAGCTCCCGGAAATACTCAAGGCACACTCTGTCGCCCTGTATGCTGTTTTCGTTCAGGCCGTTCACATTAACTCTGCCGCCGATGAGGTTGAACGCCTCGAGCGCCGCGGCATTTGACCAGTCGCCCTCAACGGTCTTATCCCCGGCAGCATACCGCTGTCCTCCGGGAACGGCAAAGGTGTTTTTCTCATGCTCTGCGATTTTTATGCCAAACGAGCCGAGCGCCGCGGCGGTAATGTCTATATACGCTCTGCTCTCGACCGGCGGAAGGATCTTTATCACGCTGTCGCCGCTAAGCAGCGGAAGCGCAAACAAAAGTCCCGTTATGAACTGGCTGCTGACATCGCCGCGCAGGACATACTCGCCTGCCGTGAGCGCGCCGGAAAACTCGATCCCGCCGCTGTCTTTTTTAATTTCGATGCCCTTATCGCCGAGAAGCTGCTCGTATATCCCGACTCCTCTTTCAAGCAGCCGGGGTGTACCCTCGAACCTTACTCTGCCTCCGGTGAGCGCAGGCGGTATCATAAAGCGCAGCGTGCTTCCGCTTTCGCGGCAGCGCAGTACCGCGCCCTCGGGTGTTTTGCCCGTTTTGCCGCATATTTTCACCGTGTCGCCGAACTTTTCGTATCTTGCGCCGAGCGCGGCAATGCAGTCGAGCGTTGCGAGCATATCCTCGCTTTCGGAAATTCCGTGTATCGTGCTCTCGCCCTCGGCGAGGGCGGCGCATATCATCAGGCGATGCGCATAGCTTTTCGACGGCGGCGCGCTTATCTCGCCGCAAAGGCGCGACGGACTTATTTTAACCTTCATTTTTCTCTCCGATGTAGTCGATAAGGAAATCCAGCGCCTCGTTATAGCCGTCAAGCCCGTGTCCGCAGATGGTCTTGACCGCAGCATCGCGGATGTAGCTCACCTGTCGGAACGCCTCGCGCTCGGACACCTCGGAGATGTGTACCTCCACCGTCGGTATGCCGACGCCCTTTGCCGCGTCCGCTATTGCGACCGAGGTGTGCGTATACGCGGCCGGATTAAAAACGATGCCGTCAATGCCGTCAAAATACGCCTTCTGTATCGCGTCAACGAGGTCGCCCTCGTGGTTTGACTGATAAAACTCGACGGTGACGCCCTTTTCCTCGGCGTGCTCGCTTATCAGCTTCAGCAGATCCTTATAGCTTTGTCTGCCGTATATCTCCGGCTCTCTTATGCCGAGAATGTTTATATTCGGCCCGTTGAGTACGAGTATTTTCATTCTCCCAGCTCCTTTAATATCGCGTCAGCCTCCGCCTCGGGCGTGGTGTTCGCGTCGATATGGAGCTCTTCCGCCGCAGTGTAGATATCGTATCTCTCGGCATAGAGCTTCTCAAGCGCGCTGCGGCGCGAGGCAAGCGGTCTGTCGTCGGTCGCGATGAGGTTTTCCGGCGCGCGATCCAAAAATACGATCGTGCCGTTCTGCTTGAGTGCTCTCACGTTTTCCGGATCGAGCACAGCTCCGCCGCCGGTCGCAATGACCTTGCCGCCGGTCGCGGCAAGCTCGGCGATCGTTTCCTTTTCAATGCGTCTGAACTCCGGCTCGCCGAATTTGGCGAAGAAATCGGAAATGGACATGCCGATTTTTTTGACGATGTATTCATCCGTGTCGGCAAGCTCCTTGCCGCATTTTTCGGCCAGTATCCTGCCCACGGTGGTCTTGCCGCTTGAGGGCATGCCGACGAGGACAATGTTCTGCTTTGCGCTTTTAACGCTGTCAAACGCACTTTTTATAAGGCTCTCGTCAAGCTCGATGCTCTGAAACACTGCCGAGGCGTAAACCGCCTGAGCCGAGAGCATGTACAGTCCGCCCTCTGCCGGAATGCCTTGCTCCTGCGCATCGAGTATAAGATTTGTGCGCAGGGGATTGTATATCGCGTCGAGCACGCCCTCAAGCTTCGGGAATGCGGAAATGTCTATCGGTCTGCCCTCGACCTTCGGGAACATGCCGGCAGGCGTTGCGTTTATGATGATCTGCGCGTCGCTGTGCTCCTGCGCGGCCTGCTCATATGTTATGCTGCCGCCCTTTCCGCTGCGCGAAACGTAGTCAACGCTCTCTGCGCCCATAAACTCCGCCAGAGCGTGCGCAGTTTTCGATGCGCCGCCGGTGCCGAGGATGAGCACCTTTTTGCCCTTCATGTCAACGCCTGCGTGCTTTGCAAGCGCCAGCATACCGGGAAAATCGGTGTTGTCGCCGTAAAGCTTGCCGTTGCGGTTTACGATGGTGTTCACTGCGCCGATGCGCTTTGCCGTTTCGCTTATCTCGTCAAGATACGGGATAACGTCCTGCTTGTACGGAATCGTAACGTTTATCGCGTTAAACTCGCGCTTTGTCATAAACTCGCCCAGCTCATCCGGTCTAAGCTCATGCAGCTCGTATTCATAGTCTGCTATCTGCGCGTGAATTTCGCACGAATAGCTGTGCGTCAGATGCTCGCCGATAAGTCCGTATTTCACTTGTCATCTACTCCTTTCGTCAGCACATCCGTGCCGTATCGCAGGCTGAGCATATCCGCAACGCACAGCGCCGCAACGCTGTCGAGCACCGGGCATATCCTGCGGATTATCGCAGGGTCATGCCGCCCGTGGATGCTCAGCTGAGTATTTTCGTTTTTTATAAAGTCAACCGTGTCCTGCTGCTGCGCAATGGACGGCGTGGGCTTTACTGCACAGCGGAAGACGATCGGCATGCCGTTTGTTATGCCGCCGTTGACGCCGCCGTTATTGTTCGTCGTTGTGACTATCCTGCCGCCGGATACTCTCAGTGGGTCATTGCACTCGCTGCCCTTCATATCCGCGGCAGAAAAGCCTGCGCCGAACTCAACGCCCTTGACGCCGCCGAGGCTGAACGCCGCGTGGGAGATCACGCTCTCGACGCTGTCAAACCACGGCTCGCCGACTCCTGCCGGAACGCCGCATATGACGGTTTCCGTAACTCCGCCGACGCTGTCGGCTTCTTCGCGCGCTTTCAAAATGCGCTGCGCCATTTCCTCGCCGCGCGCATCGTCGAGCACAGGGAAGCTTTTTTCATGAAGCGATTTTATATCGCTTTCAAGGTCGCCAAATTTTCTGTCCGAAACGCCGGCGCACTTTGCGATGTGCGTTGCAAGGCTTATGCCTATGCCCTCGAGCGCTGGGATTATAATGCCGCCTGCCGCAACGAGCGCCGCGGTTATCCTGCCGGAAAAATGTCCGCCGCCGCGATAGTCCTCAAAGCCGTGATACTTGCAGTGCGCGGAAAAATCGGCATGTGCCGGGCGCGCCGGGCCGTAGTTATAATCACGGCTTATGGTGTTCTCGTTGGGGATAACTATCGTCAGCGGAGTGCCGGTCGTTCTGCCGCCAAACACGCCGCTTATGATCTTAAACTCGTCCTTTTCCTGCCGGGGCGTATCCAGCGCCGAGGACGGTCGGCGGCGCGTGAGCTGCCGCGCGATGAAATCCTCATCGACCTTTATTCCCGGCGCAAGTCCGTCTATCACGCAGCCGACCGCCGCGCCGTGGCTTTCGCCGAATATCGTCAGGCAAACGCTCTGACCGAAGCTGTTTTTCATCCTTAGCCCTCCAAACGCGAGAGTATCTCGTCGGCGCTCATGCGGCAAAGGCGGAACGAGCCGATCTCGTCAACGATCACCGCCGCAATGCCGTCGGAGGCCATTTTCTTATCGTGCTTCAAAAACGGTATAAGCTCCTCGGCGCTCTGCCCGATCTTTGAAGGCAGGCCGTATTTTTCAAGCACCGACTTTATCCGCGCCGCGGCATTCTCACCGCTCATCGGGATCATGCCGAGCGCAACGCACTCGCCGTGCAGGAGCTTTCCTGCACTAAAGCTCTCCACCGCGTGGCCGATCGTGTGGCCGAAGTTTAGCACCTTTCGCAGTCCCGTCTCGCGCGGATCCTGCTCGACTACGCTCTTTTTTATCATCAGCGCACGGTAAATGATCTGCGGAAGATCGGCCGTGAGGTCTGCGCTGTTTTCGATAAGCTCAAACAGCTCTTTATCGTTCGTCGCCGCCATTTTTATCGCCTCGGCAAGACCTGCCATGAGCTGGCGGCGCGAAAGCGTTTCGAGCACCTCGGGGTCTATGATGACCTTTTTTGGCTGGTAAAACGCGCCGACGATGTTTTTAACGCCCCCGAAATCTATCGCCGTTTTGCCGCCGATGGAGGAATCGACCTGCGACAGAAGCGTTGTCGGAATATTATAAAAATCCACACCGCGCATGTAGCAGGATGCTGCAAAGCCGCTCAGGTCGCCTACGACGCCGCCGCCGACGGCAGCAACGCAGTCGCCTCTTGTAAACGACTTATCGAGCATCTCGGACAAAAGGTGCCGGAGTTCGTCAAAGCACTTGCTCTGCTCGCCCTGCGGTATGGTGACGATCGCCGCCTCGCCGCACTGCGCGGCAACGGTCTCGGCGTACTGCGCCGGAACTCCGCTGTCGGTAACGACGAGCACGCGGCGGTTCAGGTTCAAGAGCTCACCGGCCTTTTTAATTGCGCCCGGCTCGAGCACGATGTCATAATTCCATGTATCGGTCTTTACGGGGACGATCATATCTGTCACTCTCCGATTTTAAGATTTGAGTAGTAGGTTCCGACGAGCTTGAGCTTTGCGCAGATAGCCGACAGCTCGCGGAGCATATCCTGTCCGTTTTCGTTGTTTATGTTTCCCTCGGCCTCGATGTAGAAGAAGTAGTTCCACTGAAGGTCCTTCATCGGACGCGAGCGCAGGTTGCGCATATTAAAGCCGTGCGAGCCGATGATGTTGAGCATCTGTGCAAGCGAGCCGGCCTCGTTTTTGACGGTGAACACGAGGATGAAGTTCTCCTCGGCGCGGCTCGACATTGAAGCCGGCCTGTTCTGTGCACGGGAGAGCGCCGCAAAGCGCGTTGTGTTTATCTTGCTGTCGTTAATGACCTTATCAATGATATCGAGCTCGAAAATTTTGCTTGTCTCATCCGAGGCTATGGCTGCGACCGATGCGTCGTTTTTCTCCTTGACGTACTGCGCGGCAAGCGCCGTGTTTGAAAACGTCTCGGTCTCGAAACCGTGCGCGCGGATGTACTCGCCGCACTGCTCAAGCGCCTGCGGATGGCTTATAACAGTCTTTATGCTGTCTAGCGACGCGCCTTCTACGCCGAGCAGATTATGCTCTATCGGAAGATCGACGACCTGGTTTACGAACAGGTCGCCCGAGAAGATAAGATCCATGACCGTTCCGACCTCGCCGGCTGCGCTGTTTTCAAGCGGCAGCACCACGCAGTCATACTCGCCGCGCTCGACCGCGCGGTATGCGTCGCCGAAATCGGAATACGGGATAAGCTCTGCCTCCGGGAACATGCGCTTTGCCGCCATGTAAGCAAACGCGCCCTCAACGCCGCAGTAGGTCACGCGCATGCCGTTTAAAAGCTTCGACTGATACTCGCAGGAGAGATCTATCGTCTTTCTGAGAAACTGCACATAATACGACTCGATATCCGCGTTCTCAATAAGCTTTCGGTCGCGGTCTATAAGCTCCTTTTCGCGCACTGCGTCCTTGACGGACAGGCCGTGCCGCTTTTTATATTTTGCTATCACCGCCGCAGCCTGCATGCGCTGCTCAAAAAGCTTTGCCATTTCGGCGTCTATGCGGCTTATCTCGTTTCTGGAAGTCTCAAGTTCGTTCATATCGCTACCTCTGTCTATTCAATAAAAATATGCGGCCCCTTTGCAAAGGAACCGCATTCAATGACAATTATTCGCCGCCGAAACGGCTTTTATGCGTGCATTGTTACGTCCTTTGCCAGGCGGTGCTGCGCCAGCCATAATAAAAAACGCAGTACGAATAAAATCGTACTGCGTCAAAAGACATGGATGCACTGCGGACAGACTCAGACACGGAACAATTGCCGATCGTTGTGCAGCGTGCAGTCATTTCCGTATCCTCGCTTTCCTGATTTATTAACGAATAAATTATACTCACACCCGGCGGCCTTGTCAATTGCCGCTTTTGAACAAAATTCTATGCGTCCCGACAGATGGTTTTAGTAAATATCGGGGCAGTTTCGAAAACTGCTCGTCGGGCCAGGTGCATTTCCCCAAGCCCCTTTGGGCAGCATGGGCGCATTTTGGCCGCTCAAATCGGTTTAACCCCACAGGGCGGTGAGCATAGGTATTATCTGCTTCTTGCGGCTCATTACGCCGGGCAGGAAGATCATGTTATCCTTGGGTTCGGCGGAGAAGGCACGGCGGATGGTGTCGTCGCTGCCGATGTAGAGAAGCCGGGTGCCCTCGAGAAGGACGTCGGTGAGCATGAGGATGACGATGTCGTAGCCGTGATCGTCCTTCATGCGGCGCATCTCACTGATGAATTCCTCGCGGCGCTCGAGCATTTTCGCCGAGTCAAGAGTCGTGATCTGACCGACGCCGAGTATCTGTCCGGAGAGGTGGAACTCCTTGAAGTCGGAGCGGATAAGCTCGGATACGGGCTTTGTGTCGGACGAGCCGGAAAACAGCTCCTTTCCCAGGGTCTCAAGTGAAACGTTTGCAATGCGCGCCATGCGCTCGGCAAGCGCGGTATCACGCTTCGTGCAGGTCGGGGATTTGAACATGACCGTGTCGGACAGTATGGCCGCCGCCATAAGCCCGGCCATTGCCGGCGAAGGCATTACGCCGTGCTCCTGATACATACCGCATATTATGGTCGTCGTGCTGCCGACAGGCTCGTTGCGCATGCGGATAGGCTGTGCCGTCTGGATGTCGGCAAGGCGGTGGTGGTCGATTATCTCCAGTATCTCGGCCTGCTCAAGGCCGGCTACCGCCTGCGCCTTTTCGTTGTGGTCAACGAGCACGACGCGCTTTCTGCGCGGACGCAGCAGGTGATATCTTGACAATGTGCCGACGACCTTTTCGTTTTCGTCGAGCACGGGGTAGCAGCGATAGCGGCTTTTGAGAACTTCCTCGCGGACATCGTCGATGTAGTCGCTAAGATGGAAGCATATCGTATCTTCGGTGTGGCACGGGCGAGAGATGGGGATCGCCTGATAGATGAGCTTTGCAACGCGCGCCGCGTCAAAGGGAGTGGATACGATGCAGGTCTTGCCCGCATTTTCAAGCCACTGCTTTTTTGCCTCGGTCTGGCACAAAACGATGCAGTTTACGCCGAGCTTGAGCGCACGCTCGACCATGTCGGGCTGATCACCGCACAGCACGATGCTGTCGGGGTCGTTGAACAGAAGCGTATCGCAGCTTTGCGGCAGCGCAATGACGACGTTGCCCGAGATGCAGTCGAAAAGCTCGGCATCCTCGTTGAGTATCTTGCCCTCGAGCACGCTCAGCACATTGTAAAGCGGAACATCGTCGATGTGCGGATCTATTATGGTCAGCAGGCTGTACGACGCGATATCTCCGGCCGAGAGAGTGCCGTGCAGGGTGCCGTCCTCGTTTATGACGGGAATGACGGACACCTTCTGCTCGCGCATCATGCGCCACGCTCGGTGCATCGTGACCGAGGAGTTCAGCGCAGGGGGCGTATCGAAATCAAGGTCGCGCACCTGCGTGCGCACGTCGTTTATCTGGCGCGGCGGCTCAAAGCCGAATTTATCGAGCATGCGCTGAGTCTCGTCGCTTATATGTCCAAGGCAGGCCGCGGTGTATTCTCTGTCGCCGAGGGCGTTGCGAAGCGCCGCATAGCTCATCGCCGCAACGATCGAATCGGTATCCGGATTACGGTGGCCTACCACAAAAATTTCGTTCATTATTCTTTCCTCCGCTCTTGGATTCTTCACAATTATAGTATGTGATTTTTAAATGTCAACAGAAAAAGCTGCATCTTAACAGATGCAGCTCAGTTTGTCGAAAAACCAATCCCATTCATCAAGCTACAGCCGGATTTCGTTCAAGAAAGAGGAAAACGGCTCGGAAAAGCGGATAGATAAAACACTCCTTCCACTTCCGGGTTGCCAGCTTTTTCAGATTCATGGCAGCAAACTTAAGCTTCACCCAGTTCGTCACCTGGGCCAAGCCTCTGTATTGTGTATAACGCATAGCGTGTTTTTCTTTGGCGTCTGCAAAGACGCGTTCAATCGTCTCTTTACGCCGCCGGTAAAGGCTCTGGTACTTCGGTGTATAACAGGCATCGTCTGCCAGCTCTTCGCAATCCTTCCAGATATGCCTCTGTACGGTTTTTACGCAATCCTTGGAATGAGTGCA